>Ga0080064_1000026_pt1:0-62500 | contig 478138 bp, 323 predicted proteins | sample Subgrocontami54m_FD_69260 | JGI IMG/M metagenome (GOLD analysis project Ga0080064, IMG submission 69260) | Subsurface groundwater microbial communities from S. Glens Falls, New York, USA - GMW46 contaminated, 5.4 m (SPADES assembly) (version 2) ... | reverse complement strand
ACCGGAAAACAAGATGCGTCCGAGCGGCGCACCAACGACCGTGTTCGAAATGTCGACGTGAAGGGTTGGTATAAAAAAGCCGAAGACTCGGGCGAAGTCGATGGAAAAAATCGTTCGAGCTTCGTTCTTGCGCCCACAAGAGTTGTCGATATCAGCCCGAGCGGTATTTCCATTCGCGCTAAAGACCCGCTTGCTATCGGCGATAAAATTTTTATCTCATTAAAATTTGCCGACGAAAAAAATCCGCATCAGGAAATCATGATCAAGGTGCTTTGCGAAGCCGTGCGATGTAAAAATCTCGCTCAAACATTCGGCCCCGATCCGATTTGGAATGAAAACTATACCATCGGTCTGCGCTACGTCGATCTCGATCCGGAACACAAGAAAATCCTCGAAGAATTCCTGCAAAAAAAGAAATAGCTACGCTGCAATATCGAAATTTCTCGCGCGCATAATCTGATCAAAAATTTCTTGCGTGACTTGATCCGTTTCAATATCAAGCCAACGATTTCCATCCAACCGTTTTAATCCCCGCTCAACAAGTTCGTCAATACGTTCAGCACCGTTCCAACGCGACAAAATAATGGCTTTTGATAATAAATTTGGATGAGACTTTCCGGATTTGGATTCAATGAGAAGACGACGAACATTTCCACGATGCCGCGAAAATTCATCCGTACCGGCCGTTTCCATACTTTCTACAACAACAAGTTGCCCTTTAGCTTGCGCAGTCAAGCGATCCAAAATAGCCCTTCTTAATCGCTCAGGATTTGCCGATAGCGAAAGCTTTGATCGCGCCCGTATTGTTTCAGCTGTATGAATGGAAACGAGCGGGAAAATTTCCTTCGCCTTTGCACCAAACGCCGATTCGATAAATTCAGCCGCATGCTCCCACGTTTCCATTTCTGAAAATATAAAGTGAATTCGCGTGCGCGGATTTTCCTTCGCTGTCTTCAAAAGAGCCTCCGCCGTAATTTCTCCATTTCGAATCGCGTCTTCAGCATCGGGAATAATAATTGACGTAGCACCGAAACCGCTTGAAAGCCCGCCCAACACTTTATTTACTTTGATCAAGTAATCATTTGCCTGATGCAAACTCTGTCTATAAATGCCCTTCATGAATGGCATTCTCTTAAATACCGCTGCTAGAGTTTCACGGTGACGTACCGCTCTACGTTCTAATTTTGCACGCTCTGCTGGATCTTGTTCTTCTGATATAAAGATGGGATTTCCTAAAGCATCGATGCCATCCATTAGTGACGGGAAGAACGTTTGTGTCGCGAATTCTCCAAATTTACCCATTAAACTAGCGTCGGGCTTCGCTAGCTTTGAGTATCCTAAATTTGATAAAAGATCATCTACCTGGCTCTGCATTGGTTGTAACAAGCTAACGACATGTGAAAACAAAGAACGCCGCTCCTTGTCTTTTAACTGCCCTATATGCTTTTCTAAGTTCAGATGAAAGAGCTCGTGTGCCAGCACCATTCTTATGTGGTCAGCCCTAGACATTAACCTAACGTCAAGCCTTACGAGTATGTTTCCCTTTTGAAATACTCTTGTAAATTGTCCAATAATTGTTGACTTATTGCTTCTGTACCAATCCAAATTCTTAGATTTAAGGGCCTCGGCAGAACCCAATAATAATTCGTACAATACTTCGGGCGGAAGATCGCCCGATAAGAAATTGCCGCCGGCTTCAATCTCTAAATTTTTCACTTCCAGAAAAATACGCTTAAAATATTCTTGACCACTTTCATCGCTTAACTTATCAGGAATATTTTTTAGATTAAAAAATTTAAGAATAAGGCCAACTTCTTCTGGGATTAAAAAAATCGGCACCTCGAGAATAGGAATAGCGATTCGCGGGTCTATTTGAATGGGTGGTTCGGATTTAAGTAAATCGGAAATAAGTTTGCCGGGTTTAGAAATGCCGAGCGCTTCAAAGTGCGGAGTAATATCTTTTGTCCTCTTATTAATTTTAGTGCCTGCCGGAAACTCGTTCAAAGCGGCGATGATTTGAAGCGCGCGTTCGCGAAATGTATCTTTCTCAACCAACTCCGCTCCATCCGGAACATGCTCGATAAACCACTTACGCAAGCTTGTTTCATCCCAATTCACCGCGCCGAAGCCGGTGGGGAGTTGACTTTTGGTAATTTGTTTATTGACAATTTGTGAATCTCTCGATAGACTAACGCCTCCCTCAATCAAATTTCCCTCTAAATCAAAAGGAACTTTTGCTATGCTTGAACCCTTCAGACGTGAAAAAGTAGGCTCGACGCTACTAACCTTGTTCATTGTACTTTCGGGATCCGGTGCCGCTTCTCTTTGGTTTAAAGACACTTCCGCTCCCATAAGAGTTGTGCTAGGATTGTTTGTGTTTTCAATATTTATTGCTGGGTGGGTTTTTATACCACCTAAACCGCCAAAAGGAGACTGATATGGAATTCCTGATTTATATCGCTTCTGGAACATTGGTAATCGTGGGTGCGGTTTCCCTCTTTGAGTGGTTGAAGAAACGCCCCCATCGCTAAGTTGTTCCTCTCCCATCATAAGCGGCTCTTCGCTTGGGGATGCGACGCCGAAGCCGGCTTTCGGGAAAGCCATATTTGGGGGAATGAGTTCGGCCGCGGCCAACACGTTTAAAATAACAGGAACAACACGATGGGCCACCTCCTGCTCCGCTTGCCCAAATTCGGCGGTAAGTTCCCTTGCCACATCTACATTGGTCCAGCGCTCCATCGATTCCCCGGATGCCCGGCCAAAAGTACGCACGAAGAAATCGTACACTTTAGTCCCCGCCAGAGCAAAGTCGAGTCCAAGCGGCCCAAGTACACTGTCTTCCTTAGCCGTCATACCCTCCTTGGTAGATGCTTGCCAAAGGGCTGAGATTAATTCCGCGGGATCCCTCACCATAAATCGGCCCATCTTGAAAGCTTGATACTCATCACTCGCTGCTTGGGCGCGAATAAGCAACGCTTTAAAACGCTCTTCAAACCCCGTGTACTTGCTTATCTCATTTGCGGGCTGATCAATCTCCTTCACCGCCTCGCCAAGCCGCTCGGAGAATATTTTCACAAGCGCCCTCTTCCTGGAGGAATGCGCTAATCGGTGAATTCTCGACCACCAACTTTCTATGACATACCAAAGAGAGCCGAAGACATCGTCTGTAGGCCTAAAAGAATGCTTTGCTTCGTAAGCGAGGATCACATTCTGAAGTCTCTGTCTTTCCGCATCTCGAGCAGGATCGGGCTTTCTTGGACGCACGTCGATTCCGGTCTGCGCTGAATCCTTCAACGTCGCGGCGGAAAAGAGTAAATCAACGTAGTCCCCCGCATTAAACGACTCGAAGAATTTGATCATGGATTCCACACTTTCAAACTCGCCTTCATCCTCCTTTGCGCCGAAGCCGGACTCTGAGTTTTCGCGAGATGTTCTCTCGTCTTGCGTTAGCTTCTTCCCTGACTCAAGTCTCTTTGTAGGGATAAGATCCGCCGGAGAAATACCGAGGCCAGCGGCAGTCAGGCTTGGAAAAAATTCTCTTAGAGCTGAAAGTATCACAGCGTAGGGCAAATGATGCTCCACCGCTGTCGTCGCAACTTGATGTTTAAAAGCAGCTTCCAGGACGGGAATCAAAAACGGTCGCGATGGCGGATTTTTTCTGATTTCATGAATCAGCTCGGAAAGTTTTTCACGGTTTAATCCTGCTTCCGCTGCCTTTAAGAAAACTTTACCTGCGACAGCCGGATCTTGGCCATGCTCAATCAGCACACTTCCTATTTCCAACAGCGCTTCTCCCCTATCCACGGAAATAACCTGGCCCTGCCGCCCCTTTACATATTCTTCCGTTTCACGATCAATAGCGGCTGGACTTAAAACGGCACTAAGGAGTCCACTTTGATATTCGCCATGCCATGCAAGGATATAAGCCGCATTCGCCAGGGCTTTTTGCGCGTTGTAACGCATGACGTTTGCGAGTCTTGTGACCTCCGCAACATCAACGCGATGCGCGGCGGCCTTCATCAAGATATGGTACATCTCATCGCGCACCGTAGAAGTTCCACCCCACACAACGATCTTTCCGGCGATAAGTTGTACGATCTCCTCCGCCTGAGTATAGTTGCCGGCCACCATTAAGGAATAGGCGGCATTCTGTACCTCCTCAGGAATATCACCGATCCTCAAATTTTCTTTAGGATCAATCTCAGCCAATATCTCTTTTGCTTTCTCATACATTCCTTGAAGACGTGCTTCAATGTCATCGATAAGCGGCATTTTGATCTCAAAGGCGAGCCGGACAAATGTAAAATCGACATGATCGGAATGCTCCGGAAGAAGGCTGGATATGGACAGGGCTTTTTTATAATGCTTTTCGGCTTCGGCGCGGAACCGATTTCTGTAAAAAACATGTCCTATCGCAACATGTGTCTGCCACTTTCTTTCGTTGGGCCAAGTTTCGATCAAGTCAAAAACCCGCGTGCGGAATCCCGACACCATGACAAACTTGGCCAAAAGATCTCTTAGCCGGGGAAAAGCGCCATCCCCTCTCGGTAGCTTTGAAGCATCCACGAGCACTTGGAATGAAGCTTCATATTCGCTGTCATTAAAATAACCTTGCGCTAGATCAATCCACGCCGTGATCCGTGCCTCATCTTCAAAAACACGATCTATGACCTTTTTAAGTTTAGGGCGAATCTTTCCAAATCGGGCTAGCGGCCTAACTTTCCGGACGTAAAGATCCTTTGGTTCATATTTGTCTTTTTCACGCTTATTATAAGATTCGATAACTTTTTCATAATCGTCAAGCAATCTACTTGATAGATCGGGAGCATCATTTCCAATGGCTTGAAGCAGTGCGAGGATCAGATATCCTTCGTCAGAAGTATATTTGGTGTACGATCGCAGGTCCTGGACAATTTCATAGGCACGTTCTCTAAGCTTGGGGTGCTTACCCATAGCAGAGACGATGTCATGTACAACGTACTCTTTTACATAGTAATAGAAATCCGACAAGTCAAAAGCTTTTTCTAATAAATACTCGAGGAAGTTTCGGGCCTGCTCAAAAAGGTCTGGATGCATCAACAATTGACCTGCAAAGTCCGCCTGGTATTCCCAGTCGAAACGTGGCGGATCCTCATCTTTCGATTCCCCCAGAATAACTTCTTTAAAGAAAGCGAGTAAAACATTGTTGTAGAGTTCGGCTGCCTGAGTAAACTCGGCGCTATCGGAAGCGACATTTCCACCCGCATCATTGATTGCGTTTCCCTCGGTGGTCATATTATCCGATACAAGCGGTCGAAAGACATGTTCCCGGTCTGGTTCCCCTTGGTCGGTTGGATTTTCTTCTGCGCCGCTCTTTGCGCTGCGCTTCGAAGACAGCTCTTCGCTTGGGGATGCGGCGCCGAAGCCGCGGGTTTTATCCAGACGGTCAAACGCGTCCATCACTTTAGGCGTTAACTCGTTTGCCTCGGCTAGCGCCAGATCAAAAATTATTTTGAATCGTTTTAAATCTAAAAACGAATTTCGCCCGGCAAGAAATGTATCTACATATTTCCGTTTCATCTCATCTAATCCCTCCGGAACCAATATTGTTCCGTCCGGGCTTACATCTCTAAGAAACTCGTGTGAAGGAAAAGCCAATTGCGCCAAAAACTCACTGTATGCGATCATCGCGTAACCGCTTCCGACAAGTTGTTGATAAAGAACACCGTCTGGCGAGGTTTTGCCGAGTACAAAATCGACCAGATCTTTTTGGCTAGTAAGAAAAGATCTAGCCGTCTCTTTATAAGCTTTTTTCTCATCGGGTGATTTCTGACGTACAAATTCGTCATGCCTAAGGTGAAAATACTCGTGTGCTATGGTACTGCGTATTTCATCCTCCGGCCAATCCCGAGATTTTTCGATGGATAGAAAAACATGCCCTGCTTGAAAAATTTCACTGATGGATTTCTTTAATAAATCAAGATGTTCGTAATACCAAAGCGCACTATCGAGATTTGTTTCCAAAGAAATTTCGAATACCAGAGTTGCTAAAAATAAAATATTTCTTTCTTCGGAAATACCCTTCGGCTCAGCGCCACCGTCCACACTTTTGAATGTCGGGAGCTGCTCACGTACATAGCGGGTCAATTCTTCGGGCTTATCAAATACGTTTTCCATGCTTGCAGCCATCATATTGCCGAGAAGTGCTCTGGCCTTTAGAATTTCAGGCCGAAGCAAAAACACATCCGGAGAAACGGCCACGCCAATATGTTCATCCAGCTCCGGCAAAGGTTTTTCCTGCGGAACTGGTGGCGGTTCACCGCTCGTGCCGAAGCCGCGTGGTGTTTGCTTTGGCGCACGTGCACCGGCATCATCGAGTAGTTCAACTGAAAAGAAAATATTTTCTGAAGCATCAAGCTGCTTGATGGTGAGAGAAAGATCCTTGTTTGACCAATGAACTTCGATGGCTTTAAAAGGATGGCCTTTCCAAGGTTCACTGCCCGGCAGAAGGTCTTCGCCCCAACGGCTTTTTCCTCTTCCACCGGCCGGCAAAGATGTTTCACCGGAAATACCGATCCGCTCAAATCGCGTTCTGTCCGCTACATAGGCTGCCGTATCGATTTCGAAAGTAAGCCTTTCTACAACCACTCCTAACTTACGCTCGACGATGATTCGGGAAAATCTGGTCAACTGTTTCGCGCTAAACGTAATGGCCTTTTCCGGAAGCGCGTTAAATGCGATGGGACGTCCCGGCTGCAGCTGGATCGTCGCAAGAGCATGTTCGTTGGCAAGCCCATTGCTCATATTGTTCACTCCATAATTAACCTCTATTCCGTTGGCGCGGAATACGTGCCGCATCGGCCCGGGCTTGGGTTCAAAATCACCGGTTACGACGGAGCCCATTAACTGGCCGGGTGAAACACCGTATACAAAACTGATTCTTAGAAACGTTTCTAATGATCGGGCAGAGTCTCCCGAATTCTCGAAACGCACTAACGCATCAACATGAAGCCCGCCAAGGTCTGCCCGTTGGCGGCGGTTTAAACCGGAAATTTCGCCGAGATACTTGATACGCTCGGCTGCTTTCTTACTTCTAAGCACACCGACCAACGAGGGTGATCGAACTCTGAAGCTTTCGGTTCCGAGCAATCGATCGATCGACAAACCCATTTCGCGGGCAAACGTCATCACGATGGGAAGGCCTGGAATGAGAGCGCTTTCGGAAAGGTACTGATCCGGAGCAGCAATAAGCTCCTTTTTTCGCAATCGACCTGTGAATTTCATCCGTCCGCCCGGCTGTTGTGAAACGAACTCTCGGAGCCGGCTAGGGAATGCTTCAAGAATTGTTTCGATCCTTTTATCCATTTCCGCGCGATTTTTTGGACGCTTCAAACCGAGCGCTGCTTTAACAACCGCTTGTCCGGTTTTAAGATCTTCAAATAAAGGTTTAAGCTCTTGAGGAAACTCTATGCCTTCGGCGGACAAACGCGTCAACTCTTCAAAGGCACGCTCATGGCTGCCCAGCGCGGCTACGAACAATTTTCGGATTACAAACGGAATTTTTCTTTTTCGAATGCCGGATCTTTCTAATTTTTGATCTCGAATACCATCCCGCAACAGAATTCCGGCGATTTCTTCCACAGGATGAGTCTCGCCGTCAACCAAACCAAAGTACAAAGAGAACGACAACATAGAGTCTTTGGGAATTCCATTATCTTTATTTTCCAGAAAGTTCCAAAATTCATTCATTCTTCCGTTAAAGTAATTCAAAACAAATTGCAGCGTATCTTTCTTACTATCTCCGTCCGTTGTCCGCCTCCCGCGTTTTTCCGGATACCAATGAATGCGGTTTAAGAGCTGCCGGGGAGTTAAATGTTTGATACTGCCGTCTTTCCAGGCGCCGGCCGCGCCAAATCCATAGGCTATTTTGCGGAACAGGTCCGTTAAGCGATCACGATTATCCAAATGTTCTACCCACAATACTTCAACTCTGACGGTCCGCTGATTTGATGGTGAAATGAGGGTCACGCTAAAGCGATGCTTGCCGTCTGATTTCATCCCAAGCGCTTCGCGCAAAGATTTATCAAAAAAATCGTAATACTCACGAGGAGGCGCTCGCGGAGGCACTACAAAGGGAGGAAAAAAGAGGTAGTGAGACATCTCCGGGTCGTCATCATCAAACAAATGCCGGTCAGCTCCGGCCATCGCATCCAGCATTTGCCGCCCATCTCCGATGCCGAAATCGCGGTACAATCTAGGATGTATTCCGCGCCGTAGAGTTTCATAAACATCATCAATGATGTTTGAATTTGAGTTATAAAATTCTTCCAAAACTTCTCTGATCTTATCCTCGTGCAAATTCCACAAATTGCGTTCTTCGGCTTCTTTTTGTTCGGCCAGCTCCTTACGCGATTCTCCAATGACACGAAGAACGTCGGATAAGAACTGCGGCTTATGCATTTTTACGCCGACCACCGTCAGTTTGAATGTAGTCTTAATTTTTTGCCTTTTAATTTTTTGCCTTAAAAAAACGCCTCTTATGCTCGCCTCTTTTATGGTTGAAATATCTACGCCGGCAGGATGGCGGTTAATCAAATCAATACCGAGCGCATCCATAACCTGCTGAGCAAGAGACGCATCGCTAGTAAGTTTTCTAATAAAATCCTCAACGGTAGCCGTATGCTGACCGCTCAATGTGGGGAAAAATAGAAATGTCTGCATTCGCGCGGCTAATTCTTCGTTGAGAAGACTGCTGTCCAAACCAAACGTAACCGTTCGATCCTTAGGATCCATTTGGTCAAAAAGATATTCCCGCGCTCCCCGATCTCCCATTTCTTTGCTCGAATATACGTTTTCCGGAAATTGCCTCTGGATTTCAAAATGAACTCCGTAGGCGATCAGCTGCTCCAGATGATCCAAGTCATTTTCGTCGTCTTTCTCTTTAGCCATAGCAGTGAGCGCGCTGCGTAAAAGCGCGCGGGCTTCGGGAGGCATCCTTTCCTGATAACCCTGGCTGAACTCCTGCTCTATGGTATTGAAGAGGCCGGCCAGTCGTCTGACATTGGCGGGAAATTGAATAACCGCGACTTTTGCCGGGAGACCGAATAAATTGTTTTCGAGCTTAACATCAAACCACCTATCTTTCGTTGCGTTAAGTCCCAGAATGGCTCTGACGGAAGCCGGAAACAGCGCCGGAGAATAATCACCTTGAGCCTTTCCCCGGGCATTGACGTATCGCTTTGGAAGGACAATATGCTGCAGAAAATATCCTTCTATGGCCCGCCGGACGCCGTAATACCGTTTAAGCGCCGGGCTGAATTTTCCTCTGTCGGCCGGTGATACGATTTTCATCATTTCCTCAACCGAACCGATTCCGGTTTCACCTGAAATCGCGGGGTGAACTCCCCGGTTAAATACCGAACGAAACTCGTTAAATAAATTCCGATTTGTGCGATAAAGGTGTACAAGCTCATTTCGCACCGTATCTTTTTTTGCCTCCCATACCCTTTGCTCTTCCTCCCGCCATTTCGTTTCTGTTTCTGACATAACCGAATCGATGATCTCTACGACTTTCCCCGCATGCCGGGCATTTTTCATGCGAACGGCGATCAATTTATCCGGATCAACGTGAATTTCTACCGGCTTTCTGTCCCGAAAATAATCAAGTCCGAGTATGTTAATCAGAGCATCGGATAAATGCGCGTGCGGTGATACAAGCGACTGATAGTCCCACTCAACCAAAGCTCTCTCCGGTAACATCGGGAAGAAAAGATAGGATTCGAGACCGCCGGGTAATACTCTATCTTTGTCAGCCGGAATGTACTTGGAAATAAATCCCCGCGCATCCGAACGGCTTACGGTGGAGGGCAATTCGTCAAAAAGCCGCCCGTGAACGCCGGAAGAAATAAATTCGCGAAGCAGGAGGAATTGTTCGCGCCAATCTTCCCAGGTTCCCATTTGAACTAAGTACCGGCGCAATTCTTCGATCTGCGCCACCGACAACGATTCCGGCTCCTGGTTACTTCCAAAACCAGAACCGGATGCATCGGAGACGGTTGGCGTACGCAAGAATAAACTCGTAGCCTCAACTACGGAAACGCGTGAAAACGGCCCCTCGCGTACCGGCTTTTCTCTAGAAAAAGAGGGCGGCCGTGCATGAGGTATCTGTCTCTTCAAAAATTGTGCACGTACTTCGACTTCTGCCGTATCGCTTAAAGGTTCGATCGTGAGATTGAACGTATCCGGCTGCCAATGTAATTCGAAGAGTGTTAAGGGAAGATCGGGCTCGCCCTGCCACGGGCGACCGCTCGGACGAAGCGTGTCCGTTCGGCTTCTTTCTACGGCGCCGTTTGGCGAAATAACCAGAAACCAGGAAATTTCCAATTGATTTCGCTCGTCCCGGCCAAGCATTTGCGTAACTACCTCTAGATCTAACGTAAGTTCTTCTTTGCCTCCGTCGGACTTCGCAGAAATTTTAATCGAGGAAGCCTGAAGCAGATCGGCGGGCAGCAAGATTAATGAGTTTCCAAAACGCTTCCTCAACTTGACCGTGCTGCCTGCTTTTAAATCTTCTACCGTCGCCAAATCCTCTCCGGCTCTCGAAGATGGATGAATCAACTCGATTTGCATTCCATTGGCCGAGATAAAAGACCGCGGCTTCGGAGGGCCCGGTTCATAATCCCCTGTTTCTACGGAGCCGATCAGCTGGCCGGGAGAAATGCCGTTTAAAAAAGCCATCCTGAGAAGCGCTGTAACCCGGATAAATTCAGCCCGCTTGCGCCGGAACCTTTCTTTCATGCTGGCGGCCCCCTGCACCAAAGTTTCTCTTTCCTTATACGACAGATCATGGTAGCGGTCGAGAAAGTCAATTCGCGCAGCGGCATTTGATTTCTCGCGCAAACCTGTCTCGAGTGCCGAATGTTTTATCCGAAAATCTTCCGTTCCGAGCAATTGATCGATGGAAACTTTAAGTTCGGATGCAACAGCTCTAATGATTCGAATGTGGGGACTTTTTTGAAACCTCTCTCCGAAGTATGGTCCCGTAACGAGGCCTTTCGTTTTTAATCTGCTTATCAGTTCCTTAAACCCTCCTTCCAATTTTTGTCCGGCGAGCATACGAATGCGTTTGGGTAATTCACGAGCAATGCGGTTCACCCGCTCGTCCATTTGCGCACGGCTTTGCGGACGATTTATTTTCACAGCTTCCAGATGGGCCGCTTTACGCTGAAGCCGGCCCAACAGCGGAAGCATTCTTCTAAAAAGGTGGGGGCGTTTATGTTCGGGTATTCCCATCAGAACTTCATACGCCGGAATCGGGCCGCCCGTCGCAACGAGAAAAAGCAGAAAAAGCCCGGCGTGCGCTCTTCTTCTCGCCGTATGGGGCAGCATACCTTTTCCCATGAGCCGTGCCGTTTCCTCCCGGGAATGGGCTATGCCGTCTTCGAGACCGTAGAACCACCTGAAAGCTTCCATGGTCTCGACCGGGATCTCGCCTCCTTTATTTTTAGCCACCGCCCAAAACAAATTCATATCATCACGGATGAAAGGAAACAAAAACGCAAGTTCACTCCGCTTCATCCGCCCTAAATGAACACGCGAGGGATGTTTCCACCATCTAATGTTCTTGAGCAATTCTCTGTCTGTCATAGCCCTCAGCTGTTCCTCGCTCCGTGTCCTGCGTGCACCGCCCCCACGACGATCAGCCGGGGCAGTGCCGAATCCTTGTCGTGGGGACTGCACCGGTTCATCGTAATCGGTGCCGAAGCCGGTGGAAGCTAACGCTTCAGTTAGGACGGGACTAAATCTCGAAGGCTCCAAGGCCCACCGGCGGGCGACGACAAGACCCTTATCCCGACCATATTTTTCTACGAGACCATCAATGATACCCATGGCGCGTTCTCTTGCGAACGATTCACCAAGGTGCATGTTGAAACCGGCATTGATTCCGCTTGGGACTTCCTGGGACACCATAGCGTCAAGGAATTCTCGTACGGTGAATTTGCCGATTTGCCTCACCGTAACGAGTCTTACATCACGAGGATCCGTAAAAGACTTATGTGCCATTATGTCACCGCTACCGAGGTATATGGAGTTGGGTCGAATCGCTTCACCTGTTTCTTCGTCATAGAAAATGGTGAGCAGCCGAAATACGGATCGGATGAGGTCCCGTGTCCAATGGGGCGTCAGGATGCCTTTTTCAACCACCACAGAGGGGCTATACACAGATTCCCCGCGATCATTCACGGCACGGAAGTCATTAATTTGAAGTGTATGCGGTCGGTCCCCAGTGTAAGTGTCAATCTCATAATAATCATCAATCCAAACAGCACTGTACATAGAATAACCTTCGATCTCATCGGCATCATGAAGTGCAATGGGGTCCTGCAGATAGTGCGCAAAGGCCGGAAAGCGCGATCTTAGCCGAGTTAAATTTTCATAATCATCAACAGTGGCCTTGTTTGCGTTTGGATTCTGAGTGAGTAGAATCGCAAACACAACGGGTTCGGTGCTCCCTTTAACGGTGACTTCGACTCTAAAAACATCATGGTACATACCGTATTGAATTCGCCGCATTGCTATGTGCATCACATCTTCAATAACAAGGGCTTCATTTGAAGCAGCGCGGCGGAGGGAGTGCAACAGGAAATCAGGGTCATCGTGAGCAATAACTTTCTTGAGGTACACCCAACGATAGCTGAACGGATCAAGCGGCTGGTCTAGCGTGATATCATCCCTGCCAAATCGGTCTTTGACTTCCACGGTAAATGAAGTCGCGCCGAAGCTATTTCCAAATCCGGCGAGCTTTAAACCGGTTTGGTTTAAACGAACCGCAGAGGAGCGGTAACGATTTTCGCGAATGGCGATAAATTGTTTTTGGAAAGCAGGCTCGAACGTAAGAAGGCGCGGCATAAGGGTATGTTCTGAAAACATAAGGGGAGCCATGGTTGGCGCTGCCGCCAACGTTTTCATGTCGCCAGACATTCTTTCAGCGTAATGCCGGAGATCCGGCGATTCGCTTACCCCGGGATAAATGCTGACAAAAGAGATGCCCGCTTCTTCCAGCGCATTCTCAAGCGCGGGGCCGTGGAAGCCGCCCGTAATAAGGAAGGCGCGATTGGTATGTTCGAGCTCGCGCAAAAGATTTTTTGCTAAAGCCTTGTCCCGCTCGAGAGCCAGACGATAAAACTTTTCCGCAGAGGATAATTGCAATTGTGGTCCGTCATTGCGAGCCCCCGATCGCGTAGGCCGGGCATCTTGCCCGGCAATCCGGGGCGAGACGCCCCGGCTACGAACTTTATATTTCTCCCAATCTTCCGGTGAAAGTTTCAAATCGATAAGGCGGCTCACCATTTCTAAGAAATCAGCGCGGCGATTCAGATCCCGTTCTTTGGTATTCCTAAAAAGATTTTCTTTAACGAGCGTTTTCAATTCTTCCGTTTGCCTGGAAAGAACGTCGGGCTTTAAGGTTTCCTGCAGTTCGTTTAACCTTTTAACGTAGCGATCACGATCCGCTTTCTCCGGCATTTGCCAGGGCAAGTTTAAAATTCCTTCGATCACCTGCATGCGTAAGAAGGTGCGAATGGAATCAAGACGGTCGAAATTAATGCCCAATTCTCTGGCGCGGCGCGCAAGATAAGGAATGATTCGATTGAACTGAACGAGGCTGTCGCTACGAGACAAAATTTGATCGAACTCATACAATCTTTTGTTATAAATTGATTTCTTTTCTTCTGTGATTTTTTGAATCTGATTTGAAATAATCTTTCGATTCTGCTCGAGTACGTTTTGATTTTCCGAATAGGCTTTCACATGCTTTTCGTAAACAGCCTGATCTTCCAGTCCGATCAAACGCAGTGACGCCTTCGATGTGATGGCCGCATATTCGAATCCTGTTATCTCGGCTGTTTTAAGAAATTGATCGGCGACTTCGGTGGTGAGGTTCTTATCCGGAAAATTTCTAAACCCGGATAAATCCGCCTCACCTGAGGCGCCCTCGGCGAGTATGCTGCTGACGGCAAATTTCTTTTGAAAATAAGCGACGAGTTCTTGAATATTTTTTTGCGCTTGGAGGTCCGCATGAGCATCATGAATGTAGAAGACAAACCGCTTAGGGAGCTCTTCTCCGGCGGCGCTATTCAGGAAAAGCCGGCGAACCGTACCCAATTCGGAAGGAACTTCGATGACTAAAGACGAAGCTTCACCGCTCGATGGAAAAGAAGCGCCCCAAGCAAGATTCGTAGTTAAAAATGTGGATAAAGTCAGGAATGCTGTGATCCGTTTAAACATCATGTTTTTCATAACTTTATGCGGCACGCATAACTTCCTTAACGGCTTGGATGGCTTTCATCAGGCGAATGGCAACATCATGGCGGAAAATAAATCCGCCGTCCGCGGAAGCCGAGTAGATGTCGCGCGCTTCGCCAAGTTGTTTCCAAAGCGATTCGAATCCGAAAATCGCCGCCTCCGCCATATCCGCCGAAAGCTTTGTCCACGCCAACTGCTCATCGAAGGAATCAAAACCCATGGAATAAGCAATGCCGAGCGCATGCTCGGGAATACTTTCGTGAATTTGATTGGCGACAGTCGAAGGATAAATGTAGACGGTTTGCCTGGCTTGAGATTCGGCAGTAACCAACCGGCCGCCGGCTTTATGAATGCGAGAAGGCATGGATTTAATCAAACGATCCAACTCGCCTTGATGGGTAACGGATCTAAAGTGAATCCGCTCCGGATTGGGAATGCCTAATTTAACAACTTGCCTGCGCCCGAGCGCCAGAAGCGCATCTCCCTCGCCGGGGCCGGAGATGGCCAATATTTCCATCGAAAGATCGGGATGCGATTTAGCCGTCAGAAGAAGCGGTGTGAGTTTTTCTAAAGAAACTTCGCCGTTAATTAACGTTACGAGAAGGCCTTGGCCATGCTTGTCGGAAGGCCCGAGCTTGGCCAAGATTTTACTAACTTGCTCCAGCACTCCGGCTTTTCCGTTTACTTTTGCTAACGTTGATTTTCTCTTGGAAAGTTCTTCGGCTAATTCCTTCATCACAACGGGTGAAAATACCGGCCGGCCTTCGTTATCCACGGTAATCTGTTCCGAAACCGCCAGCGCGCTTTGAAGCAAACGTTCGCGGGCGAATGGTTTGCCAGACAAGGCCTCAAACTGACGCCCTCTTTTTTGAAGATAAGATTCCAAGTCAACTACTTTAAGCTCGAACCGCGGAACAGGTTCGTTCCGAGCAAACCCAAATCCTTTAGCCTCTGATTTACTTGTTGGACTCGGCCCTTGTTCTGAATCGCGCTGCCTAAGCAAATTTTTCTCTCGCATTCCATCAAGAACTTGATTAATCCTGTCGAATTCATTCTGATAGGTTTGCCGCGAGATGCTTGTCTCTCTAAATTCTTTACTGCCGGAGAGTACCGCGGGTAACAACATTTCTTCTGCAACCAGAAATTTTCGATAAGCGCTTTGCAATTCCAGTAGAACGGAGAAACGATCCGAATCTATCAGCGATGAAGCCTCCTGCTCAAATGCCGCTAAGTGAAATAGAACTTTGCTTCGAGCTATTGGCGCGAAATATACATGTACTCTACCGTGAGCATAAGTAATTACCTCCTCGGCGATCGCCTTTATTAGAGAGTATGCAAGCACTGTGACGACGATTTTCATTAAAAACCCATGCGGTAACCACAAACCTAGAACAACTGCTGCCCATTTCAATATCCTAAATAGTAAAACAGTAAGAGGGAGGACTACCCATCCTAAACCTTCCAACGGCTTAAAGGACTCAATAGCCGTGATTAGTTCTTCCTTCGTACGCGATTTTTCTTTCGCAGCAACCTGATTCACCGCGCCAAATCCTTTACCTGAAGTGTTTAATTTCTTGTCGACGGCTTCCAAAATGGATTTGGATAAGCGCGTCGCTTCTTGAGTTAGTGCCGTCCAGATATTCGCGGCATCTTTTAATACGCCGGGCTCCAGCACATCAACAAAGCGGCTGCGAAGCGTAAGAAACCGCCCAAAATGCCCGCTTTGTTGAATGCTTCCCGACGGCATAAAAAGCTGAGCAAAAAATTCCCGTGCCTTCGCTCCTTCGTCCAAACCATCCCATACTTTCTTATATTGCGGAAGCGCTCTGGCCATCAGTTTCCAAAACGGCCAATCGGCATGTTCTTTATCCCACCATTCGCGGAGCGCATACAAGGCTTGAACAAACATTTCCTCTGTTGCTTTGCCATTTTTTCTGAATAGATAATGAAAAGTTACGTAGCCGAGCCCTCTTCTGAAATGATCGGTTTTTTCCTCCGCCGCATCTTTCCTGACCACGAGCGCGCCTGATTCAAGTCCTGAAATATTCTCAAGCACGCGCCTTTCCGATTCCGTCAACGTTTTATTTATCTCCAATCTCTTCCGCGCTTCTTCCGGCGTCATGAAAATAGCAATAGAAACGGCGTCTCCAATAACATTTTTTGTTCCAAAAAAGACGGACGGTTCCTCAAAAATGGCTTCCGTAATAATCGGCGAGCTTTCTTCGGCAGGTGCTATCTTGGCTGCACGTTCGGCCTCTTCCTTCTCTTGCTCTTCGGCAGCTTCCAAAATTAGTTTGGAAAATTTTGTGGCTTCAGTAGTGATTTCGGTCCACGCATTTAATGCGTCTTGAAGAACGCCGGGCTCTTTAGCCGCCTTTAATTGTTCACGGAACCAGCCAAAGCGCTTGCCGATTTCTCCGCCTCGGTGAATACTCTTATCGGGTGCGTAAAATTGGGCAAAAATTTCGGCGGCTGTTTGTTTCAGATCGGAGGTTTTTTTCCAAAGATCGCTGTAAGCAGGAAGCGCACTATCCAGAATCTTCCGCGCATCCCAATCGGAATGCTGGCGCTTCATTCTTTCCATAAGACTTTCAAGAGCGCGCACAAATAAAGCTTCGACTTCCTTCTTTTTATTTCTTAGAAGAAAATGAAAAAATTCATGCTCCAACGCTGATTTATAACGGCTTCTTTCCTTTAGAAATTTTCCCCTTCTTAAAACGATTCCGCCCACGGGACTGTCCCAGATTTCCTCCAATACCGCCTGTTCGCTTTCATTGAATGAAGGCAAACGAAGCTCCAATCGCTGCTCCGCACCTACCGGCGTCACCAAGCCGGCATAAGCAGTGTTGCTCCCAATAATCTTTGCGCTCACCAAATAAACGGGAACTTGCTGGTTCGTCGGAACCGGATAAAAGAGCCGCTCGCTTATTTCATTCCGCTCTTCTTCTGCTGCGCCAAATCCGGCGGGCTTATCCATGGATTGTAATTCGGTATGGGTACGATCAAGTTCGTTCTCGAATCTGGAAATGTCCTCTGATAAACGTTGGATCAACTTTTTTCTTTCCCGTGTCAGGGACGAATCTTTAAATTCCCTAATTTTGGCTTTCCCAAAGATAATTCGCCTGGCTTCATCATAGATTCTTCGGTATGTAAAAAGAAGATCCTGTAAAAGTACAAACCGTTCTTTGGGAGAGAATTCCTGGATCTTTTTATAAAAATTATCCATATCACGCTGAATAGAGGAACGAGCTTCTTCCAGGCTTCTCATCGAGAACGCGAAGCCAAGGGCATAAACAAGCGGGTAAATAAAGATTCCCAATAGGCCGCCCGTAGAAAAAATAACCATAGTTTTTGTAAAATCTTTTAGAGAGCTCTCAGAGAAGTTAACCAGGTTTCCAAGAGAATCAAACAGATAAAGCGCTACGAGGCCCGTCGAGACAGAAAAAACTGTCAGGACACGAGCGGTCAGCTTGATGTTATTTCCAAGTAAAACGTTCCAAAAAAGGTTATTTTTTAGCAATCTGTTCAAATCCGGATCGTATTCCTTAATTCGGTTCGCCAATTCCTGAACCTGAGAGCCAAATCCTCCGGCATTAGCAATATTTCTGACTAAACGATGCATGAGATTGGCGGTGGTTAGAAGACCGATGGCTCTTGCGGAAGCCATAACGCGAACTTTGTTCTCTGCGCCTTCCGGAATACCGCCCGCTGAATCGATATCAAAAATGGCTGCATCCGGTCGTAAATCTTCCGGCCGAATGACGTCTTTCTTATTCGCCGTGTTGAAAATTACGCTTGCCCCGCGCACAAAACCGGCGAGAACATCCCTGTCCGTATTGGAACGGGCAATAAAAAGTTTTTTAGGTTTTATCTGAAGAAGCCTCAAAATAAGCGGAAGGCCTTCGTGCCCCGTCCCAATGACAAGAATATTCTCCGTAGAAATCCCGGTATGACTTCCTGCCAATGTAAAGAGAGTCTCGGCCGTATTCGGTGCTTCGGAAGAATCCAGCAGAGGAATTTGCGCAGTTAACCTTGTTTCAAGCATCTCGGGAAGAACGGGCATTACACCGATAGATCTCTCGGTTCCCATAAATGAGATTTTGATTTCCAGACTGCTGGTCATATCAATAACAACAGGTTGACCGGTACCATTCGGATCGATACCATCCAATTCTGCTTTCTTGTTAACCAAAGTAATGCTCCCGGCACGCAACCGTTTACCGTTCCGAGATAGGGTGCGTGGAGATGCGGAGTCGGCTCTGCCGTGCAGAAGAGCCAGCATAAGCATGGTACGTTCAAAACCATTCCCTGCAATAACATAGTCGGGATTTTCGGGAAGATCGAGAGAAGCAATTAACCTAAATATGGTTTTTGTTAAATCCGTTGCGGTCCAGCCGTCCGCGGCAGCTTTGCCGCCCTTCTCGACATCTTCCGAGCGGGACAATGTTAAGAACGGATGAACGTTCACCCCTTCGACATTTTTTCCAGGCCGAATGGAAGAAGCAAGCGCCCGGTAATCCGCTTCGGCCAGCCCTTCGCGCAGCACCATGATTCCGTGCACGGAAGAATCCTGATTCCAGTGTTGAATGATCCCCGTAAGTTCATCCGAAGACCGGCCGTTTATATTTTCTTCGATAATATTCACGCGGCCATTTAAAGCCCGCGCGGCATAGCGCGTGATCGAATCGAAATAGGCTTTGTTATTAACATGCTCGGGCATGAGAACCGCAAGAGTCGGTTTAACATCTCCAAGCCGATCCAGTTTTTGTAACGTTTTAACTGTTACCGGCCCCGCCAAATCTTTTCCATATAAAATATGCGGATCTTTTTTGCCCTCAACACCAAAACCGCTTTCGAAATGGGTAGGTTCCTCACGTTGGTACTCAAGGATCGGATCGAGCGCGCCGCTAAAAAGCAGCCATTCAAACAATTCGCCGAAGAAACTGGTGGTAATATCATCTACCGTCCCACCAAAGAATTTTTCTAGATTGACTTTGGATGTAATAAATTGTTCCCTAATAGGAAAAGCGTCTCGTAACTGGAGAAAATATTTCTGATGTCGAAACACAGCCAAAATCGCCTCATGAAATTTGCCATGATCACGCTCATTCACAAATCCTAAAAGAGCGTCTGCAAATATTCCCGAGGGTAACAAGGTGGATAAGGATCTGTAATCGTCTAAAGCTTTTATTGCTTCACCTGTCACGATCGGCTCTTCTTCTAAAAGTTCAGTAAAAATTTTGGCTTCGATTTCTGCAAGGTCTTGCCACGTCAACTTTTTATCCCTTAGCTCAAGAAAATTTCTGAGCTGGCGCTGGGTAAGTTCTGGATCATCCAAAAGTTTTGTGACAGCGCTAACGATCCTAGAGTTGTAAGGGTGATACGTTACTTTTTGCTTACCAGCAACAGTTTCTTTAACAACTGGCTTTCCTTTGCTTAACCTTTGTTTGACTTCTTGAGCAGCAGCGCGGTTGAACTGTTCGATCAACTCCCGGTTCTCAACCGCATCAAAGAGGCGCGCTTGGATCCACTCGGCGAGATACTTATCTAATGCAATACCAAGTCCCTTGAGGAATATCTCGGACATTCGTCTCATTTCGCGCGCGATAGCCTTGCGATCGTGGTTAAGGCGTTCTCTTTCATTTCCCAACGCATCGATCTTTTCCCCTACGCTCTTCTTTAGATCTGCGAGAACAACTCCGGCTAAGCCCTTTACCTCAGCTCCAAACGGCTTAATGACTGTATCAAACATAAGCAGGTCTTCCGGAATTTCCCCGAGCAATTTGCTGGCGCGTTGATTGAGCGACTCGGTCAGCTCGGCTTTAATCTTATTCCGCTCTTTGATTAGTTCTACCTTCTCCTCTTCAAATCTACGTGCGCCGGCTTCCTCTTTCTCTTTTTCTCTTTGGGCTAAATCGGCTATTCTTTTCTTATCCGCTAACTCCTCCACATCCTTCTCGCTAAGAAGCCGGCTGCGGTATGCAAGCGGATCGATTTCCTTGTCTTCGCCCAATAAGTACGTAAGTAAATGGTCCCGCGCAGCAGCTGTTCTCAAAGTTAATGAAAGACCCACCACATAGTATTTCCCAAGCGCATCCCGCAATGAGTCGAGATCACCTTGCCGGCGCGTGCTCAGTCTGTCAGGTTCCTGGAGAAGACCCAGACCTCTGCCTTTTAACTCCACAGATCCAAATTCCGGACGGATCTTAATTTTTAGCTGGGTAATTTGCCGCCCGAGGAAAAGAACCGGTTCGCCAAACGTAATATCATGTTCCCGCCAATTCTTCGAGACATGGGTAATAAGGTTTCTTTTCTTGGGATCGATGTACATTTCAAAAAGCTCCTTAATGGCATTAGCTTGCGCCTCCGGTTTTTCCTCAAAGCCAAGCACGGACAAAATCTCTTTCTGTCCTTCCGTCGCGCCATCAAAGGCCACACGTACAGGTCGATCAGTTTGTTTGACGAGCTGCTTTAATTCATCCATTAATGCATCGACATCGGCTGACGAATCAAAGTTTTCCGGAAAAGTAACGAGATTCCCTTCTGAAATTTCTGTTCCAAATCCTGTCTCCTTTTGTCGGGAGAGAACTTCGGGATTTATATAAATTCGGAAAAACAGAGTATTGCCCCGTTCAGCGCGGCCCACTGCGGCGTCAAACCCATTTTTTTTGAGAACTTTTCCTAGAAGCGTACTGGGGGGAAGCCTCGCCGGATTTAACTTCAAAACATCCGCGCGTAAAACCAGTTCGCGAAGAAACGGGTGAAATAAAGCAGACGCGGTTTCAATCTCCGGCCGAGAAAGTGTTCTGTTATGCCAGCCGGCGCCCCACCTAAAATCAATATAGTTCACGAATCCCAGATTTGGCCTGCCGGCCAAACGTTCGGGTATTGGTGTCTGTAGCGTTTGATCTCGATGACGATTAAGTCTTGGACCTATCCAATTTTCCCTCAGATTAATACGAACCGTCTCAGTTCCTCCCTTGGAATACGTCCGGCCGAGGTAATGCAGGGCGGTTTGAATAGCCGAATTCCAATCGGTTATTTGCGGAGCCGGCTCGTATGGGTTAGGTTCTCTTAAGATGCGCGGCTCGTAGCGAATTGAAATGTTGAACGATTCACGGTCCCGAGCGAGTTTAATATCAGTGGAAAATAGGTCATTCCTTTGTACCTTTGAAACCACGCCATCCTTTCTTGACGCAAGAAATTTTACAGCGCCGGGAGCCGCAGCGCTTCCAAGCCAGGACGAAATCCATTCAAGGTGGCGTGCAAGAGCCGCCTCCACACGTGAGCGATAGACCGCAGGTATCATTCCAAAATGCTGCAATTCTACCGCCGTTACTGAATAATTTTCGACGGGGCCGGATAAAGGCAATATCCAGGCAGGTTCGATATCTTCCAACGGCTCATTTTCGCTCTGACCGGAGAGCCAGGTAACTACTTTCTTTTTTTTGGGAAGCAAGATCACGGCGGCGGGTGGGCTGTTTGCCTCGGCCAGACGACGCATGGTTTCCGCGGCGAGTTTTTGGCTCCATTCGGAATCAACATCGGTGCCAAAGCCGCTCATATGAATTCCCGTGTTTATTGCTTGATCGAGTCTTTGCTCAAAACTTTCATCAAAACGGCGTTCGGTTAGCACCATTTGAAGCGCAGCTCTCAGCCCCAGAATAAAACTATTGTAGACCGGTTTAGAATCGCCGTTTTTCCGAATCAGCCCGATTACCCTGTTTCGAAGCATACTTTTTAGAGCACTCATATCGGTGGAATATTGGCCATTCGAAGCGCCGGCTTGCGCCCGTAACGCCAAACTTTTTAAAGTGTCCGGCGGTTTTATACGGCTCAGTCCGTCACGAATCATTCTGCGTGTAATTCCTTTTTTTGATAAATCAACCAAAGAAAAAAGCGGCTTGGGCGCTCCGTTTCGAAGCACGATTGATTTTATTTTTCCGCGATCCATGGTGATTTCGAAAGGATCGTACACCAAAGCGCCCGGAGGAAAATAAGCTACGGCTTTTAAAACTCCTTTTTCGATCACGCCTGCAACACGCCAACCCCACCGAATGGGCATGAGGAGATAGTGCCTTCGAGACCTGGGACCTGCCGAAAGAAGTGTGGTCCCGCCTTGATCGATTCCGGCGATTTCGAAGTTTTCGAAACGATAGCTTTCAGGCGTTTTTGATGTGAACGGACTGTGTGGAGAAGAATGAAATATAACGCCTGTTTGAACATCTCTAAGAACGCGAGCGGGATGATATTTCCCCGAACCTGAAAATACTCCGAGCAAGAACTCATCTTCCAAAACAAATGCGGGGGCGTCACTACGCAAGTGAATCCATTTTTTCTCTCCGCGGCTTGTTTTTACTTGTACCTGCAGCCGCTTGTCTTTATTTGGATTTTGCTGAACACGCATATATTTCCCATCGCCGCGGTTCATGATCACGTTATGGTCTATTAACCATTTCCACAGGGCATCGAAATCGATATCACGGCGATTCCTTAAGAATTTCTTTACCTCCTCGCGCGAACGCGCTTTTTCTTTCAAAAAGGCTTCGATCATGGGACGAAATTCTTCCCCTGTTGAGGCAAGGTGTGCGACATCCGTGTAACCTAATCGCTTTAATTCAAGCTCAACAATGTATTTCTCGGAACCCGCTAAACGGCTTCGGGAAAATCCTTTAACGGGGACCCAACGGCGTTTTTTAGGATGGGTCCCGTCGATGTAACCGCTAAAGAAATAAAAATAGGCCGGTTTACCGCCGTTTGAACCAGGAACAATTCTAATCATGTCAACCCGGCGTGTGTAATTTTTGCCCCCTTGTCTTGCTTGAACATTCCGGTCCCATACGACGAACTCTCCTTTCCCTTTCCCCTTATAATTTGTCACCGGTACGTGCATGGCAAAATTTCCGCGCTCGAGAGATATTCCAAACCGGTCCGAAACACCTCCGTTATAATGGTAATAGCGAGCGCGTACCAAAATGGGGTCAGCCGGTTGGGAAGCTTTACTACGCGGAGCCATGCGAGCCCATACCTCAGATTGCCATCGCCACAATTTCTTCGAAGCAAAGTTGTAAAAGAGCATGAGCGGAGGCGCTTTTTTGTTGGAAGCGTTCGTAATTTTTAAAGTAACGCCGTGGTCAAAGGTAAAAAGGGTGACACGGATATCGTCTCCTCTTCGGTATCCTCTGGGCAACATGGGTTTAATTAACGGATAACCGAATCCCGGCCAAGGCAAAAGCGGTGCAATCATGCGCTTTCCTTCCTTTTGAACTCCCTTTTTGATAAGTAACGTTACCGGAGGTCCCGGCTCGGAATTCAATGTGCGCTCCGCCAACTCATAGCGATATTGATAACCCATGGTGCCTTTGGAAGTCTTGTTGAAGATAAGACCGGTCTCAGGTTTAAAATTTTTTCCCGGGACGAAACGGGCTCTGCCTACAGCGGGACGGGACGGGTGCGCATGAATATCGAGTTTTCCGGCAGGCCGGCCGCGTACCCAAAAACTTCTTGGCTCTCCTTTTGAATTCAAACTCACTCGCTCGGGAAGATTGAAAATCGTACGATGTGTTCTTCGACCGGAAAGAAACTTTTGACCGAAAACATAGTATTCATTATGGGGTGTTCGTCCGCGCGGCCGAACCTGTTGGAACGGGGAATTTTCTCCGCCCGCGTTTGAGAAATACGCCGCCATGTCCACGGGACCTATGCTGGATAACGGTGAATCTTCGGAAATCTCCAAACGATCACCGGCGGCCAACTCCCGGTCAAGCCAGCGCCAGCTTGCTAAAGGATTGGCAAGTTTGGTGACAAGCGGCTTTGACTTTTCATTCCAATTTGTCGCGCTTAATTTCGCTTTTATATATTTTTCCAACGAACCTTTATCTGCTTCGGCGGAAAGTTCGTCTGCATTCCAGTCAATTTGGAAAAGGGCGGGGATATTTGTGTTGAGTAACTGCGAATGGCTTTCTTTCGAACGCATCCAGGCATTGTTTAACATTTCCATACGGTTTGAAATAGTCGCAGGATTAATGTCAGCGAGGCTTAAGGCCTCCGAAACGGTTAACCCGTATTTCCTTAAAAGCAGATCTTCCCACGCCTGACGCTCTTTGTCGGAAAGTCTCGTCAGATTCCCAAAGCCGGCTGGAGAAGCATTGACAAAAATTCGCGCATGAAAATTGTCGCTGTTCTCAAAACGCATAAGCGTGGCATTAAAATGCCCTTTCCAGAAAAAAGTTTTGATCATACCGCCGCGCGGCAGCGATTTTTTCTGGCCGTACTTATATATTTCTGCTCGGGCAACAAAACTGCTCCAAAAATCAGTGAATTCATTAGCTAAGCCGGGAATTTGCCCGCTTAATGATGAGGGGTCTTCAATTCTGTCAGAGAGAACCAAATCAAAGCGGCGAATAAAACTCTCGCCGTCCAGAGGATGAGCGCCATAGCGGCTATCCAAAATTCTTCCGTGGGATACCTCGATCCAACTCTCATCGGCGGACCGAGCGGCCAACCAGTTACCGTTAAAATCCACCCTGACCAGTTTTCGCAGCGTTCCGTTTTGCGTTGTAAATAATTCCTTTAATGCGTACTCTGCGATAACGCGCATATCCCGCGCCACAGGCGGCTTATACCGCTCCGGCTCCCATTCTGCCGAAGCGGTTTCGTCCACCAAAATAATGACCGGCCGCTTTCCCTCAGTTAGAACTTTTGCGGCGCCGGTAATACGGTGCTCTTTGCGGACTTCGTAAGGAATGTGTGAAATCTGTACATTTTCAGGCGACTCTATGATCACCTCATTGTTGGCCTGTGCTTTGCTGTTCCAGACCGAAAGATTCCAGCCAAGCACCGGATCTTTAAGAGAAACTTTTCTATGGGGAGACAGTGAATAGATAAAGTACTTTTTCCCCGGGTATTTTTCTAACCATGCTTCCGAGGCAGCCTTTGGGATTTCCAAATGAAGCCAGGCTTTTTTCCCCGAAGCTTTTCCAAGGTTAACTTTAAATTTTTCGGAACGGTCTCTTACCGTTAACGCATACGTAATCACCAAACTTTTTATAAATTTAAGTAAGGCCTGCTTTACCGGAGCAGGAACACCGCCGGATTCTGCTTCGCTGTCGAGCCATTTTTGTATATGGTAACGGGTACCTGAACGGCCGGTGAGTACACGTTCGGGATTCAGTTCCTGTTCGCGAAGCGTTTCAAAAAATTTTCCGGAAACAGCAAGAACGTCATTAAGCCAATCGGGATTATCCGTTCCGTAGGTCTTACGCCACTCGCCGGCGAGCGTCGCAAGATATAAAGCAGAACGCCGGAGCTGGGCCGGCAAAATCCACACGTCTTCGCCGGCCTTTAGATATTCCGGCTTCCGGACTTCGGAGGCGAACGCAGGATCAAATAAAAGCGCCTCTGCTTCACTAATCAAACTTCCAACTTTTTCTTTTACTATTCCTTCTTGCCAGGAAACAGTTGAACCGCCGTGCATAATGACGATTTCTCTCATACGTGAGATCAAACGTCCGGTTTGATCCCGCCAATCTTTAAAATTTGAAATTTCTTTCCCGCCAATTAACGAAGTGTTCTCGATGATGAAATCAGCGGCTTGCTTTTCTTCCTCAAGGCGAGACGTCAAATCCAAATATCGGGTCAAAGAAACTTCGGCGGCGCCAAATCCTTGGCCGCCTTTGGCTTCTTCTTTGGCTTTTTTTCGGCGTTCAACTTGGGCTGTTGCCGTCTGATCCAAACGCGTGTTTTTAGATGTTCTATCTCTGATATCAAACGCCATCCGACTTTGTTTAAAAAGCACTTTTTGAAAAGAACCCATCGTTGCTAAAACGACTCCGAAAATGAACGCTCCGATTACTCCATACACAGCCAGCCAAGGAACAACCGAAAGCAAAGCTTCGTCCTTTAAATAATCCACATATTCGGGAACAAATGCTTCCTGAATAGCAAACCGGCTTTCGGCATTCTGCCCGGTTGTTTGATCAACAACAACCGTTTGTCTTTCCGCTTGCTGTGTCGACCAGGAATCTCTACGAATGCTTACTCTTACGGAATGGGAAGGAATGCCCTGTTCTTCGGATGGCTCTACACGCGTAATACTAACTTTCTCAAGCGCGCCGAATTCATTCGGATGCTTAGACCTAAGAGCTTCCAGCCCTTTCGAGACAAAAAACGGTGCGTTTGTGTCAGGAGCAAGATCTTCTATTTGAACCTTGCTGCCAAAAATCCTTTGGATATTTATTGGGCGAGGCTCACCTTCGATCAATTTTAGCGCTTGGTTGTATTTGCTTTGTGTAGCAAGCCCAACACCTCCCAGTAAAAGCATGGCAAACAGGAAAAGGGAAAATGCGGTGTGTTCAAAAACGAAATAAACAACGCGAAGGAATATTCTGCTGAATATATTTCTATCTTTCCACGGCTTGACGCCCGCAAGAATTTCTTGCTGTCTAAACGCTTCAAAAGCATCATCCGCGGCGGTCTCCCCCTCAAATTCACTTTTTCGCGCTTCTTCGGCACCCGCATCTCTTGCGGTTTGAATGACTTTTCCCTCACCTGTTTCAAGTTCACGCACTTCGTACGTGCCGCCGGCGTGATCCTCGCCTGTCGTTCCTTCGGTTTGAGATGATTGCACTTCACTACGAGTGACGGAGCGCACCGAAAAAACTTCGATTCGACGCGTTGCATTTTCATTTTTATTGAAAACAAAAATCTCACCCGCGGCGGGGTTAATGGCTATTCCATAATCCTGGCCAAAAAGAATTCCTCTAGGCGGTTTTCTGTCCGGATATACCGGCTGCTGGCCGGTAGTCGCGATAAAAGTTCTGTCGGCTTGCTCTTTAGCGGGCGTTACATAGGCAACAACTTCGTCGTTCTTGGCGCGCTCGGCTTCGACCAGAAAAAATTCATTTTCTTCTGTTTTAATAACGTATTTATTTTTGAGTAGGAGTTCACTGATTTTAAACGGATGCCGAGGTCTATTTCCCTTTACCCCAAGTTCAGTGATCGCAGACTCGGCATTTAACTTTTCAAATACATCCCCTTCCTTCGCCACTCCAAAGCCTGCTTTAAAAGCTTCTAATTTTGATTGGATAGCATTCTGCCAGGTTCCTCGTGAAGCTACGGTAATCGAGCGAACAGCGTGCGCGTTTGAAACTGCCAGATTTTTCAATTCCTCGATTTCAGAAGAAGCTTGCTCCAGACCGGTTATTAAAATGAGATCGAATGCGCTTTGATTTTCTCCTGCCCGCTTGATCGCAGCTTCAACCAGACGGCGAGCTTCGTTTTGACCGTACATCATGACGTCTAAAATAAGGAGATCGACGGGTTGGCGCTTTAAGAAATTGAGGCCGAGCGAAGCGCTGGCGAATGTGAAATGCTCAACCCCCTTCTTTCCGGCGAACTCAGCGCGGTATTTTTCCAGTTGAGCCCGGTCGTCGTCAAAAGAAGCGATAAGATAAGATTTATTCGCCAATCCGGCGCGCACGCGCCGAATTGCCTGCGAAGCTTCGCCTTTTTTTGAGAAGGAAGTTAGAAAGTTGAGTATTTCGATGATTCTTGAATCTTCCCGGGAAGGATAAACGGGGTATTTAATTTCGGAGCGGATCTTTGAGAGAACGGCGGAGACTTTTTCACCAAAAACATCCGGCGCTCTGGCCTCAGGAATTTTTCCTAATTTCTGCTCAATAAAAATTTCAAATACTTCGTCGAGCGCTATTAATTCAGCGGCTTCGATTCCCTCAAACAAATCTTCTTTGATCATTCCGTACAGAGATCTGTAATAATCTTCGCTTCTCAGCAAACCGTGATTTCTTTCGATATAAATTAACCTGTCTAAATCTTCCGCCGGCGTCGGCCCTTCTGACCGGGCCGCAACCGTTTGACTCGGCGTAGCCTCAGGAATTGCTTTCTTTCTAATAGAACGATTTGCGGCAGCTAAATGCTCAACCAATTCCGTAGGACTCAACCGGTATTTGCTTACAAACATGAGCCTGCCTTCATCATGAAGCTTCTGTAATACCGGCCACTGAAGCGCTTCATCCGAAAACTCGCGCTCATCGAGAGCGCTCATTAAGACAATGACACCTTTAAAACCTTGTTTCGCCAAATCGGCAGCTACGTGATGGCCTTTGGGCTTTGTGTAGTGTTTAAAAGGTCGATCAATAAAATGATCAATGACCACAACAGCATCTTCGCCCCATTCAAGCGCTTGTTTGACTCCTTCTTCCGGGTCTGCCGTCAGAAAATGAGGAACAACGTTTTCTTCGTCCTCAAGCGCATCTACGGAGTCTTCGAAATCTTCACGCCAGCGAAAGCTATCTTCAATCAGAACCGTCTTTATCTCGCGTGGGCGAGACATAAAAAGTTGGCGGACAGTTTCCGGACGTCCGCCGACTTCTAACGGTTCATCAAATTCATCTTCCGGATAATCATTATCCGCTTTCCATGAATCTTCTTCGTCAGTGGTCTCAACACCGCGCGCCTGGCGATTAAATTCGATAAGATTTTCTCTAAAATCATCTCCTTGTACAAAGGTAGCGCCGACAATCCACAATTGCTTAGAATCAATCGCAGCTTCAAGTCCTGTTCGCCTGGCTTCGTCGTAAACCTCTGCGGCAACGCCTGCGGTATAAATAATAATGAGCCCTTCATATCCCGCTTGAATCAAATCCCTCGCTATGATTAGCGCTCCGGCACTCGAATGACCTATGAAAAGACCTTTTGAACCGCTTCTCAAGACTTCGTGAAAAACATCGTCATCCGCATCGCTCCTCACACTTACTCGTACACCTTCTTGCTGAAGTTCTTCTGAAATAGCCTCAACCCATCTTCTACCCGGGAAATCGTACCAAATAATTTCTTTCGGTTTTCCGTCGGCGCGAATAGCATCCATCACCGACTTAGCTTCTGAACGAGGTTTGGTAGGTAACGCAGCAGCTTCTTTGGGTTTTAAACTTGCGTTGAATTCGGCAATGCGGGCGGGCAATTTGTCAAACAAATCAGCCCGGTCCTCTATCCAAAACCGGTTGGCAGCGACAAGTTTTTCAGATCCCTCACGAGCTCTATCGAGCACTTCTCCTTCGTAACCTCCCGTATAAATAACCACCAACCCTTGATAGCCTTCCTCGGAAAGTTGCGAAGCTAAACCCGTTGCTCCTGCCGAATCATGGCCAATCAAAATTCCTGCGGCTCCGAATTCTTTTGCCTTATTGAAGGCCGCTTGCTTATCGCCGGTGGCAAAGACTTCGACATTATTTTCCTTAAGTTTACCGATAATATATTGCGTAAATTCGTTATCTTCATCAAATAGAACAACTTTTTTGGCAATTCCGTTTGCGGTAATGGCTTCATAAAGAGAATGGGATTTAAGCGTCGGTTCGTTTTCTTCATTTACTCCTTCCGGAATGACAAAGAACCGGGCTGAAAGGCCATCGGCAACGGCGGCAACGCGTTCGCGGCTCACGCGGATGCCGGGCGCAACTTCGTCGTAATGGAGCGTTCGAAAATCATTCTCAAGCGAAGCGCCTGCCGCATACATGAGTTTGCCTTCGCCGATTTTGGGCATGAGGCGATTCACATTATGCGCAAACCGGGAACCGTGCTTGGGATCGACGGCTACGCGCGCTTGGCCGGTAGATTTATCGGCGATGTTTGCTTCAACGCGAACATAACGGTTAAATTTCGAATCCCACTCGCGCAAATCTTTTGGGCTGGCTTCGGATGAAATAAGAAGAACGGGAAGCGATTCCAAGCGGCCTTTTCCCAAACTGACCGGCGCATCGAAATACCTAGCGCTCCCCGTTTGCTTGGAAGGAAGAGGTTCGGATGTCGTTTTAGAAATTCCTACGATGGGCCGTGCTTGAACAAGCCAGGCGTCTGCGTAACCGTCACTGATCTTAGCCCCACCTTCAATATCGAGAGAATATCCGAACACATCTTGTTGCTGCACCTGCCACAATTTTTCCGCGAGGCTTATTAACTGATCTTTTGTCAAAGGAGAACGAACTGTTTGGCGGAAGCTATCTTCAACCGGCTTCGTATTATTTTCATAATATTGTGCCGAATCGTTTTTAGTCAGCACACCGGTTTTCATTTCGATTTCATCCGGCGCATTTCGGAAAGGCTGTTTTAATTTGAATTTTAAAACTTTGCCGTCTTCGGTCATTTCAAATTCAGCAATAAGCGCATTCGATCCGCCCGAAGCAAGTGTGGTAGGTTGACCGAGATTCAGTTCGATCACAAGACGACCGTAGAGATCAGTGAACGCGAAGAATCCCACATCAAACCAATGGTGATTCATAAGACCGATGGAAAAAGAGTCTGCTTCGAGCGGGTGCCCTTGAGCGAGCCACGCATCGCGGACTTTGGCTCTAAGCACTTTTCCCGTCTGCTCCGCGAGATTTTCCTGAGTTGCTTTCAACGAAAGAAGTGCGCCGGCGCGGTTTCGGTTAAAGATGTCTTCGAGGGAGTCCGAGCTTCGTACGATAAGCGTGCCGTCAAATTCCTCGTTGCGCGATTCAATTTGTCGAATCAGTGCGCGGCCGGCATTTTCTATTGTTAATACCAAATCCGCAGGCAAAATAAATTGATCGCTCAATCGTTCCAGATAAGCATCCAGTTGATCGGATATGAGTTTTTCATTTACTCGTCCTTCCCCATTTTTAATCATATCGAGCGTGAAACCGGGAACGAAAAGTTCCGCTATATTTTCTAGATGGAGATCACTTTTAATGGATTCAAGGCGAGTGAAAAGTTCGGTTTCGTTAGCGGCGTCAAAGGCTTCTGCGCGGATTTGGTCGAGAAGCGATGGGCGCTTCGTAACGACAGCGTTACCTTGGGCGGTGAGCGCTTGATTGGCGGCAATAAATTTTTCCCAACCTTCTTTATTCTCAATAGCTTTCCAGGAAGGTACGCGAATGTCTACGAACCGGCTCGCCTCATCCAACCGTTTCCAGCCGGCGATTTTTCCGCCCATTTTCTTGGCTTCCCAAAATAATTTATTTTCTTTGCCATCATCCGGATTAAAGACGCCTGAATCAAGTTCGTCCACTTCACCGGCCGGAAGCTTGGCCTTTGCCACTAAAGGAATGCTTATGGTGAACCGCGTTCCTCCGCCGCGCGGCGTATTTACATTTTCGGCGCGAATGGTGTAGCCGAGTTCACTAGCAAAATATTTCGCCCAATAAAGACCGTAGCCGGAGCGATTCCCCCGAGTGCCCGTGGCCGGATCAAAAATTTTCTCCGGGTATATATCTTGAAAACCTCCCGCAGCATCTGTGATGGAAATACGCAATTCCTTGCCTCGTTCTAATTCGATCCAAATGGGCCGTTTCGGGGCGTCTTCAAAATCACCTGCGATGCCTCTTGCCCTGTAAGCATCGAGGACATTATCCATGATTACCTTGAGTATGAACCCTAACGGTATCGGATATTTCTTCTCCAGTTCTTCTTTACCTATGAATATATCCCACGGTTCTAAATCCCAGTCTTCGTCCCTTAAGTCATTGAATGTAAATAAATCTAAAATATTCTGGCTTCCCTCATTAAAGGCTAAGCGCAAGGAGTCCTCTTTATCTCGTTTATTCCAAAAATAATTGAATGTTTGTAATAGAGACGTAAAATCTCTTGCTCTTAAAACCATTTCATTCAAAAGAACAAATCGATCTGAAAATTTTCTTATTTCCAAATCATCCCGCAAATTGATCAACTCCTCTATCGCATGCCGGATTGAATTTTCAAGTTCAAACGCGCGATTGTTGAAATCATGAAGCTTACGGCCCTGCGGGTGAGCAAGATCGAATGGCGCATAATCTTCATAAAGAACGGCTTTAAATTTCTCCATATGCTTACGAACGGATTTAAGATTAGGTTCGTCCAATTCGGCAAGAATGGCAATCGCTTCTTCTTTAAGTTCGGCTTCGATGGTATTAAAGAGCGCCCAGTTTTCGTTGCCAATAGAGGCCAATTCAAAATTTTTCGATTTGGTAAGCGGCGCGGCAAGCGTTTCGGCAACTCGCGGAGGATTTTTAAGAAGGCGATAGACCGCGCGAACGAATCCGTATTCGCCGTCCCCACCTTTTTCAGCATACGAAAGCCCGAAGGGCACAGCGTCTTGATCAAATAAATCCGGCAGAACCAATTTCGAAGGCATGCTTCCCGAAATCACAAGCATCGGCCCTTTAAATCCGGGCGTGCCGTTCATCAACCGTAATTTATTAATGAAGTCAACGCCGTCGGGCCGTTTATTGCCCTTTTCATCCAAACCAAAAGCAAGGTCGGTAATCACTACGATTTTCTCATCCGGGTTTCCCGCGGCACGTAACTCACTTACTGCATTTGCAGCACTGGCCACATCGGTGAATGTTTGAATATTTTTATCCTTAAAGAATCCGCCGCGCGTAAGAGAGCGTTTGTAAATATCAAGGAGCCCCGCCACGTCATCGGCAATAACAATGTGGGATTCATGAAAACGCGAAAACTCTTCGGGCGTTACTCCGGCCGCGGCAAGAACTTTATCTTGAGATCTTTCCGCCGTACTTACAACTCCAAATCCGGATTCGGCGCGCGATTTTGGACGGAGCCGATCGAGAACATATTGCAAATCTTTCCACTTCGTCATGGGCATGAAATGAATGCCTGCCACGCCTTTTTCGGCCTGAATTTGTTTGGCAAAATCCAATGTCCAGTTACGCGAAAATTCAGCGAAGCTCTCCGGTGATCCTTTTTCCGCATTTTTAAATTTCTTGACGAGTGATCGGAGCTCCGGATCAAGAAACCAGAAAAAGTCGCCCGTGAGTTCAAACCAAATTTTTAGATTCCGCACCGAGGAAACGATCGGAACACCCACGATTAAAGGTGTATTTTCGGTAAGGCCTCGTTTACGGGCTTCTTTCAGCGTTTCCTTAAAACGGGACAGCCGGAAGGGGGGATTGGTAACCAGGCCTTGGATTTTCGGTGTAAACCCGGACTTTTCCTGCCAGCGATCGACCGTATCGGTGGAGGGATTCAGAACCGCAAAAACCGGCGTATGCTTCGGAACCGTTCCCTCGTTTTTCATTTCGTCGATCAGAACGGCGATGCCCTTCCAATCCATTTCCGGGTATTTCTTTTTGCGGATGAGGCGGTAAGCGCTCGTGAGCACCTTTAAAGGACTGACGTGTACCGGCCAGGGACTCAAGCCTTCGATCAAACGAACGAACTGCCCTCCGAAATAATCAAACAAAGAAGCCAAATCCAAAAGCCACTGCGCGAACGGCTTAGGCATCGCGGCTAAAACGGCATGAAGTAATTTCCATCCAAGCGATTTCCTCAAAAGAATTTTCCTGACCGGCCAACCGCCCGACATCACAAGAAAATTGCCGATACCGGCCTTTGCGGCTATTCGGAGCTCTTCTTTAATTTCGTCCCGTGTTTTCTCATTGGCAGCTTTGTGAACCATCGCTTGTTTCGTAAAAGGTAAATATACGGAATTATCGTGAAGTCCTTCGTCTAAAGGTAAGTCCGGAATGCTGGAGGCATGCAAACCCAGATTTTCATAAAAGTCTGCCCGGCGACGTAACGTTTCTTCCTTAGCTTCGCTAAATGGGGGAAGTTCGGCAGTGTAAACAAATTCGCCGCGATCGAGTGCGGCCTGTAGTTTGGAAAGACGCGGCGTAGCGACCCGCAAAACGCCGGGGCCGATGCCCTTGATGCTGCCGCCGGCTCGCTCCACATATTTGCCGACCATATCAAATTCGACCGAAGCCGAGGGCCGTATCTTTTTCGCTACCGCTTGGAAGAGATCGGCATTCAGCGGTGTGATAAGGCTTCCGTCCATTCGCAAAATATCGCGCGTATGAATTTGATTGGGGTTTGAAACTTGAGTAAAAAGATCGATCATTTGAGCATATCCGCCCGGCGCGAGGAGTTTGAAGCTGCGGTTGAAATATTCGAGTGCTTCGGTATTGATAAGCATCTCTGCGTCGGGAGTGTCGTCTAATATTTCTTGAATAATGTTGTTGAGCGAAAATCCAAGCTCACGACTCTCCGGATCGAATTCCCGATCAAAATTTTTAATCGGCCGAAGCCTTCGCTCAAAGCGAAGCGCTTTTCTTCCCTCTTGCTTGGAAACGAGCGCAGACCAAGCCTCAAAAGCCGGAAACCCGTATTCGGCCTTTCCTATTAAGAATTCCACGTCTCCGCGGCCGAGTGATTTTCTTAAACGCGCTTGAAGATCTCTTGCCTCCCAACCAACCTGCTTTAGAAAATCCCGCACCGTCGGATTTGAAGTATCGACGAAAAGCTTCACTTCTTCCTCGTAGAAGCGCCCGTTGACGCGCTTTAAAATTCGGGAAGCCATTTGATCGAAGACATTGTTGTGAATAAGAAGATGAATTTTCCCTGCCAGTTCCAACGGGTGGTCATCTACGGTATAGAAACGGTTTGGAAATTCACCCGGCTTGTAGTAAACCCGCTCGATCAGATTTCCGTAGCGGCTTTCCAGTTCCGGTGAAAAACGACTGTGGAGGAGAATTTCCTTGGCGAATTCAATGATGTAGACTTTCTCGATACGCGCAAAGATGTCGGCATGGTTTGCTTCGATTTCTTTAAGCCAATTTAAAATCAGTTCGGCTTTGGCAGCGCCGAGTTCGGCCAAATGAATTTTATCGGGAAGAGGACCTTGCTTACGAAGAGCGCTCACCCAATCATTGACGCTTTGACGAATAAAGGTGGGGTCTTGCTTGGGTTTGGTTTCTTTATGACCGCGTTCATGATCGTTACCTGTCATTGTGGTCCAAACATCAAGCCGTTTCCAAAAAAAGTCCCGCGAAAGCCGGTTGGCAAGCGACTCATCGGCTCCGTCGAATATTTCATCAAGATAAATTCGTCCGTCGCTAATAGGGCCATCGAGTGCTTCCATGAGCAGACCTTTGAAGTCCTCTTTATCCGCCACTTCGTTTGAGGTGATCGTAATCTCAGACACGCGCTGATCGGGTACGTGAAGAATCGATACGGGTAAATCAAAGGAGGAAAATTCCTGAAGCCGTCTAAATTTCAGTCGGACTTCTCTGCCTATGAGTTCGTTATGAGTTTTCGATGCTTCGTCAATGTCTGTCAGCCAACGGCGAAGATCTTCCGGCCGTGTTGTTCGGAGCACGGAATCCATCGATCGAATTTGAATGCCGGAATGTCCAGCCTGAAATTGCTCGAGAACTTTCTTATTTTCTTCGGTGAATCCCGCCCCCGCGCCGAACCCGGATTCTTCCTTGACAGCCGCTCCCTTTGGAGTTATGATTTTTGATGATTTTTTACTTGTTGATTCACCATTCTCGCCACGTGGCGACAATAGCGCCTCAGGAAAGGCTGGAAAAGTGTTTGAAATAAACCGTAGAAAAGAAGTAGGCAAGGCATTTCTCAATAGTTTTGTACTGCTGCTCAATTTGGCAGCTGCAACCGATTTTTTTCTCGCTTCGACGGGCCATATACGCCTTGTAAAAGCCGGGATGCTTGTGATATTATTGTTCGTCGGTTGGGTTGCGACACCTCCAAGAATAAAGAAGGGAGACAAATAAAATGTACTACGATACCTTGATTGTTTTAATCGTGATCGTTGCAATAATGGGAATTGTCTATCTTTGGGAAGAACGGCAGAAGAAGCGCCATCAACACCCTCACTAAACAAAACCGCGCCTAAACCTACCCCACCCGAAATTTCGAAAAGTCTTTCGAGTCTTGTATCCACAATTCCAAATCCTGCGGCTTCAGGTTGACGGCTTTCACCCTCATCCGAATCCGTAACTCCACCCTCTCTTTGGGCTTCTTCGACAAGCGCTTCAAATTCTCCGGTGTCCATGACTTCTGCTTTAACACCACTCACATTAACTCGTTCGAGCCGAGTTCGTATTGAGTCGAGTAGTTCACGCAGATTTGCAATGTCAGAAGGTGTTTCCGGAAGGGCCAAAGCTCCGTCGGGCGCTAGATTCGTTAGAATTTCATCAACGGTATCGGCGGTAAGGGAAAGAAGGGCATCATCTAATTGCGCGGGATTTAACACATCATTCAGTTCCGCAAAACCAACGCTGCCATTTCGCTTCAGAAGACCGGAATTCAATCGACTTTGCGCTACGACCGCTCGATCCCGTTCAGCTTGCGTGACGGGACGTAACGCTTCCGACTCAGCGTCGGGCAGAGGAGGAGTGCCGGAATCGCCCGACTCCAGCGCATCTTGCATTTCGGTAACTACCAGATCAATTTGCTTATTAATAGAAGCAGGTGCAGGTTCAGCCAGAGGAGCGGGCGGCTCCAAACGTTTTGCTTCTTCGCGAGCTCTTTGTGATCGTTCGGCGTACCATTCTAGTGTGGAATTGTTTAAATCCGCCCGGCCGATTAAGAATGGCTCGCCCGGGCTCAACCAATCTCCCAATCTCGTCCACCAAGATTGTTTTGCTTCTTTACTAGAAGTGATTTCATAAGCCATGTCATGCTGAGCGACCCTCTGCGAGGGCTGCTCCGCCGAGCGAAGCATCTCGTCAGATTCTTCGGGCCTGCGGCCCTCAGAATGACTTATGGAATTGCTTCCAGGCGCTTCCGGATTTTCAATGGATTCGACAAGCGCTTTTATTTCAGGAGTCAGGTGCCTGCCAAGCAAAAGTCCGGCTACGTTTTCCAAAGTCAATGGAATTTCGTACACGCCCTGTCTATCTGTGTATTTTTCCAATCGCTCAATATATATGTTGACCGCAGTTGAAAATGTAGCGAGAAAAGATGAGAACCCAAGCACTACCCATGCCATGATTTCACCTAGTCCTTCAAGCGGCAACATGCCGAAAGCAGTGTGCAACACAACTAATAATGTTGTTATTCCGGCCACCAAAATTGACAGCGTGACACTTAACGCACTAGCCATCATTAATGGTTTGTAAACCGGAGCTATTCTTTTTAAGGCCCTTACCCCCCACGGCTTTTCCAACCGCACTCCATCCTTGCTAAACCGCAGCATTCGCGCGCGCTCCCACGCTTCTTTATCATGCCGAAATTCTTTGGAAAGTAAAAGTCTGGCTAATTTTGCAGAAAATGCTTCCGATTCAGGCACCACATCAATACTTTCATGAAATGTTCGAGCTTGAGTGCTTATTTCAGTATCCCAGAACTCATTAAACCCCCACTCGGACTTCTGCTGCAGAATAATATCCTCACGAGCATTAACTATGAAGTCGGACAAGAACGCATGTTCTAGGGCAGTTATAGATCGAGAAGGCCACGTATTCCTTCGCTTCATGTACCTTCGCAAATAGCGGTATCGAGATAAACCATGCGCTAAAACCGAAGGAAAATGTTCCCACGTTTTTTTTCTATACCCTTTGAGTTCTCTTGTCACAATACCGTTTTCGTTGAGCGTCTTTTCAACCGTTAAGAAAGTTGTACTCAACGTACCTGAACCTGCGTATCTACGTGAATAGGTTCGATCGTCCGTACTATCGCGCCCTAATATGGGAATAATCCATTCGATAAGATCGTCTTTATGCCTACGCACCAGTTCGAGTCTCTTTTCTTTATCCACTTCCTGGCGAATCCAGCGGATGAGATCGCGCATCTTCACACTCCACGGCACGGGCTTGGCTTCTGCCTTCTCACTTTCAGATTCAGCATTCGAAGCTTCCAAGTCGTCCAGAATGGCGCGGATGATTTCGAGTAAATGAGGCAGGAATTTGGCCGGAATGAGAATATTTTCTTCCCCAAACAAAACGCGGATCAGATCTACGCGCTGGGCGTCGTTTGCGGCATGATTCTCGGTATTGAGAATATCAACCAAATCTTTCAGTTTTGATTGATCTAATGCAGAACGAACTTGTTCGCGAAACTTTACGTAATCGGGATCTTCGCGTAATCGCTGGATCTTCGTTGCATTATTATCTGCCGCGTCCATTTGGCGGATGTCGGTGAGGAGGAGACGCACCACATCAACTAATGTGAAATCGTCGAAAGGATTGATTAACGACGCAGGAATGGAAATCCTTTGGCCTTTCAGAAAAAATTCGACGGCATCGCGGCGGCGAGCATCATTTGAAGGATAATCATAATTGACGATATCGTCTAAAAATGTGAGCTTTTCCGGTTTGAATGTTTGGCGAATTCGATCTCTAAACTCAATGTAGACAGGATCTGTGCGCAGTAGTTGAATCTTTGCATGCCTTTCCTCGGCGGTCAAACCTAACGCGGCCGGAGGATGGATCGGCGTATCTTCTAAACCTGTAGTGTCAAAACCGCCAACGGGTGTGAGCCCCAATGGGTCTATTGGTTCTGAGGATGGAGGAATATCAAAATCGGAAAATTGAGGCTCTCGCTCTTCTCGCGGGCGGTGATCCCTCATCGCCTTGGTTTCGATCTGTCGTGGCGACAGATGTAATTCTTCAAAGACAAGACTTACTAATGGTGAGCGAATTACGCCGGGAATCTTCGGATCATCGGAAACTGTTTTCTCGAACCGGTTCAGCTCGTCCGGAACAGAAACTCCGTGCGACTCGAAAAATTCGACCATTTCTCCATGAAGTCTCCTGAGGCCTGCTTCGTTATCTTTCACCGTTCCGCTCTTAATTTCGCTCGCAAGATCGGCGACAAGCGAGGTGATGCCTTGAACCTTTTCATCATCTAATGCCCGCAAAACTTCCTTAAACCGCCTTCGCTTGACCCATTCGCGTACAGTCTCAAGAAGCGAGGAGGGGGAAATAGTCAATTTGCCAGAAGCATTACGCCGTAGACTCACGTTAATATCTTGATAGATTGTGGGTACCGCGACGCCTTTACGGATAAGCGCTTCCGTTAAACTTTTATGAAGGATCTCGTGATCTTGTGGCGTAAGGTTGTCAAAATTCCAGTTCGAGAGTCTCATTTCTTTGCTTGACGGATTGCCAGACGATAGTTGGCCACCGATTAACGCCTCGGTAAGCTGATGGACTGGATCAAACTTTGCTTCATCCATTTTCCGCTCAAACTCCTTCAAACCTTTAATGAGAATTGCGTGAGCTCTTGTCTGACGATTACTCCATTCCTCAAGCTTGATCAAACCGATTTTCTCAGCCAAATCAGGAAGTGTTGAAACTAAGCGTGGAACTTGCGAACCGTCCGGCTTTCGCCTTTCAGAAACAGGCACATAGTACCCTACGAAATCAAGAGTATAGTGGCCGGTCTCTTCATGAAGTACCCTTGGTTTAACGGCGACTGCCAAACTATCTTGAAGGTCCTTAAGGCCAGCATTTTTCGTTCTACCCACTAAGCCTTTTGTAATCTGGAGTTCTGCATCGAGGATAGCTCGTAGATCCCCAGTCGAATAAGCCCACCGTGGTTGCATGCCGTCAGCGAACCGGATTGGATGTGCTGTCGTATGCGTCTTTTCGAGAGGAAGTTTGCCAATCGGAACGAAAGCAACCGTATTTTGTTTTGCTGCTTGAAGAGTCACCAAATCCCAATCCGTGTTTGGATCGGCGAGCAGTGCTTCGATTTCAGCTTCGCGATCGTCGATTTGTTCTGGAACCTCTGCTCCAAATCCAGCATCGTCATTGCGAGCTGCCGATCGCGTAGGCCGGGCATCTTGCCCGGCAATCCGGGGCGAGACGCCCCGGCTACGCGTCGCGCCTACGGCGCTCCTCGCAATGACGTCAGTGCCAAAACCGGTGCCACGATAAACGTTATCAATGGAGCGGCGGATGAGTTCGGTTTGGGAAATTTCTTCGTGGGAGTTGTCAGACTTAAGAAGTGAGAATGCTTCCGTGTGGTAAGCGATGCCCAGATCTTGATCTAAAGCGCTGAGGAATTGGTCGAGGTCGGATTCGGTGAGGTCGGAGAATTTATTTTTTCCTTCTACGATGCGATCGCGAAGAAAGTTTACGGTTTGGGTGCGCGCAAAAGGCGGGCCGCGTTTTCGTTCAAAACGTTTTTCGAGTATGCTGAAATCGGTTTCGTTTTCGGGGAAATTCGTTCCTTCAAGATAGAGAAGGGCTTGAAGAGCGAGAAAGGTAGGATTGACAATACGACCATCATCTGTTTTGCCAAACCGCTTCTCGCTTGGATTTTTGATACGATGCGGGATGCGGCTAACCAGATAAAGCCTAAGCCGCTTGGCCATGGGCGAGCCGCGAATACCGTTAATAGGAGGTTCGGTTCCGCGATGAAATTGATTGCGTACCTGCTGAAAAATAATTTCAGGATTGTATTCCCGGCCGGCGCGGAAGGTAAAACCTTTTTCACTAATGGCAGTCCGGTACTTTACCATGAATCCGGCGAGTGTAATCCGCTCCTTAATCACACGAAGCGCCACGCGTAGTTTCTTTTCCACTTTTCCACCGTCTACAAAAAGATCCGATCCCGCCCCCTCTGCAAGAACTTTCAAATCATCCCGCGCCTCCATGAGCAGCCATCTAATTTCTTCTAGTTCTTGGTCCCGGAAATGCGAATGCCGGACAAATTGCGTTATTTCTTGCAATGCGTACGCATATTGTTTCTGACTTACCATATTCAGAAAGCCTTCGATATTTTGCCGAAGATACTTGCTTCTCGACGCCAGCCGGCGGCGCATATCGGGAAGAAAGCGGCTTTCCAAAGCACGAGTCTGCGCTGCATTAATGGCCATCCGTTTAAAAAGCATCTGGGAAGCTTGGACCATATTTTTTCGCGCCGCGCGAAGAAGCTCATGCACATCTCCCTCATGAGCCGCAACTTCGCCTAAAATGTTGCCGGCTTCGATCAAATGCGCTCTGGCTTTCTTTTTAACCGTTTTCTTCCCTTTCAAATCGTCGATCACGCTTTGAACGCGGCTCCTCATTTGGCGGACGCTTTGAGAACGGCTGGCGGGCGAAAGATCGTTTAATAAAATGACGTTGATCGCGTTTATCTCATTTTCTACGGCCGGGATAATCTCATCTCGAACCTTTCGATAATCTTCAACCCGGTTATCGATAATATGATCAAAATACCGGAACGCTTTGGAATAATCCATCGGGCCGACCCAGCCTTTTTCGGATTCCACACCATCTTTCTTTTTTACCAGACGGCCCATATAAATATGAACTTGCTCCGAATCGCCGAAGGCTTTACGAATACGCCCGGTAACTTTATATTTTTTCTGTGCGTCAAAAAGAACTTTCCTTTCTTCTCGAAGCCGTTCCATCGAGAAATGAATGCGCTCCAAAGCAAACGCCCATTGTTTTTCTCTTAACGCGTTAACGGCCTCGCGCAACGCTTGACGTGCCTTTCGGCGATAACTAAGTTCTCGTATCGCCGGAGGAAATTTGTCCAATCGTTTCTCAAGAATTCGGGCTATGCGGCCGGCAACTTTTAAGATTTTCCCTCTTCTTCTCTCGGCAGCTACCCCTTGGACACCTTCGAGGGCTGTCCATTGCCTTAGCGCGGAATCAACGGTGATGTGCAGAAGATAAAGCCGGTCGTAAATCCCCCGGTCGCGAAATATCGGATCGGGAATGTGCTCGCGCCTCTGCCGTGCGCCGAATCCGGCCTCTCCGATGCGAACGGATCCGGGCCAAACTTCGGAAACATTTACCTCTTCCCACCGGTTTTTCTTCAGGCGAAATGCAAACAACGGCGGAGCAGTTAATCGTGATCGAATGCCAAAAATTCCTACAAATTTTTTCCCGCTTCTTGCGACAAAAAGTACCGGGGGACGGACTATGGAGAACGGGTATCCATCCGGCATCGTAACCCACGCTTTTAGCCCTGAAATCAGTTGTTTCCCGCCGGCGCGATTTCTCCAAACTCTTAAAGGACCGAACTTGGGAGGAGTAAGCCTTCTTCCTCTGAAATAGGCTTTAAGATCCCGAGCTGCTTTCATTCGCACACCCTTACGTTTCCACTCAGCGTAACGGCCTTCCCAATCCGTTTGATAGATAGTTCTGCCCTCCACTTCTCCTATTGTGACCGTCAGAACATGCTCTCTGCTTGTCTGGTCGTAGTACCTGATTATTTTTCTACCGGTGGCCAGGTCATAACGGCTAATCTTAGGAACCAGTTCGCTCCCTTTGTACAAACTTGGCAAAGCAATCTTTGCCCTATTAGCTGCATTCTCTATGTCATACTCACTGAACCCCTGTATATTCGCTACTTCAAATCCACGTGGGTCCAGCGCTCTACTGACATGCCGAGGGGCTAAGGCAACAAGCAAATCTACCGGGCCATAATGCGATACAAGCCGGAAGAGCGAAGCATTTGGAAAAAATTTACTGGCAACAATGACGTTCCGGGAAGTGCCTCTCGCCGGAGCTGGTTCTAAAAATCGGTCCAACATATCGGCCAGCAAATAGCGACGCAACATAGTTCCGTCTTGGTCGATGAGCCTGAGTTCCGTACCTAAGAAAGTTTTACGAAAAAGAACGATTCCGTTCCTCATTGAAGCGGGCCACGGTACACGCAATTCATCAAACAATTTTCTTAAAAGCTTGCTCCGATCTGTTTCCAGATCAAAGACAAGCCGGAATTTTTTGTCCACAGCACTTTTTAATTTTGTCATTACGGAACGAATAAAGATTTGTTCCAGGATCGAAATCGTTTTATTCTTGTTCAATCCATACTGGCTTCTCAAGAATGCGGCAGTCATTCTCCTGCCCCGAGAAAGCAGCTGCCTTGCATTGTCGGGCGATACGTCCAGATTCTCAGCAACACCCGGCCGACCAAGCCCTTCAAGATAATGAAGCCGAAGCGCTTCCCTCATATTTTCACTGAGCGGATGAGGCATTGTGATTTGTCCTTTCAAAATATATTCCACTTGAGAAACGTAAAATCCTTCCATGTCCGGCGCGGCGCCAAACCCCGCAATGCCTTTGTTGCGGAATATCGGATCCGGAATATGCTCACGCTGTTGTCTAGCGCCGAATCCAGAAGGTTCCGGACCTTTCGTCATCCGATCTTGAAGAATACTACGAAGATCCAGGTAAGACTCGGTTAGGATACGTTTAACCTGCTCAGGCGACCGTTCAGGGAAAGCCCGTTCCAGGCTACCTTGTTTCATAAAACGCTCCAGATCAGGATTCAAGAAAGGAACCTCCACTCCCAAATACTGATTCATGTACTCTACAAACGTTCGGGGTCCTTCCTTTTCAAAAGCATGAAGATAGATAATCAGAAGCAAAAATGAGGCCGGAGTAGACAGAAAATCTGCTACTAAAGATGATATTTCTCTGGAATGTGATTTTACAACATCCCCACTTCGGGGCATGATCAGCGTTAAACGTCGCTTTATCTCCCTCGAGAAGATATTGGCCAAATACTTTCTACTGAGCAGGAAAATGCTTCCCCATAATTCTTTGTTGGTAACATCCCCTCGAAGGCGTTGGAGCCTTTGAATATGATTTTTTAAATATTCCTCCTTCTCTACTAACGCAAATAAAATAGGGATAAATTCTGTTGGATAATTTCCCCATTCCCGCGGATCTTGCCATTTCTTCAAGCGCAATAAGTAATGCGCTCTGACGGCGGGATAATCATCGAGAAAATCAAAAAAGGCCTTGCTCATCCAGGCCGTCATCCCTTTATGGACGCGGCTGTATAGAAGATCCTGAAATACGCTGCGGCCGGCATAAGATTCGATGTCTCTACGAATGGATGCGTGGTCGTGAGCAATTTTACTTTCGGCGGTAAGCAGGGCGTTCATATTGGTCAATTCTTCCAAGCCCTCGCCCAGATGCTCAATCTCATCCTTTGGTTTAGATAAAGATTTTTCGACTTCATCCCGAACTTGCGAAGCCAATTCAGGAATGGATATCCCGCTCATGCGTTTAAATTGATCGCCAAGCGTCAATACGTCGGCCGGAATATCAAAGGCGGTTTGGGACTCACGTTCGTTAAGAAGCGCAGTTAAGGCTTGTTTAGTCAGATCGCGATTCTTGATAGCTTCTGCTTTCTTCTGCAAAAATTCTTCCTGGGCGGTTTTTTGTGTGGCCAATTCATGGAGACGACGGGCTTCGAGGTCCTGCGCCGCATTTGTTTTATGAATGGACTCTTCCGAAGCCACCTTTCCCTTAAAGGTTTCCCGTTCGCTCTTGCCAAAAAGTTCGTTTAGAAAAGTTTCTTTAGATTGCTCATCCGGAATCACAAGCGGCGTCGTTGGAAACTCAAAATGGTTTTGCAGCAAATCTTTAACGGCTTGGATTGCGCTTGGATCATTAATAGGCTGATCCATATGCTCAAGCGCTCTTCTACCCTTGATTGAAAGGTTATCTAAACCAATACCGGAACGGAAAATGGCGGGGAATGTCCGGACTTTTCTTCCGAAGAAATCGACGGGCTGCTTTAAGCTAATTAAATATCCCTCCCCAACTTGAAATTGAACGCTTTCAATCTCTTTCTTCTGTGAAAAGAGGATAAGCGTGTTAATAATGTCGGATTTTGAAAACGCCCCCGAAAAGCCGATTGTTTCTAGAAACTCTCTCTGCTCAAGAACGGCGGGCGTAATCGTGATGCGTAATACTGCGTCAGAACTACGGATCTTCTCGGAGATCTGCGAAGTCATGACCTGCAAAATATCGCTGCCGGGATTCAGCTCAACCGAGAATTCTTCGATGCTTGGTTTTTCTTCCAAAGCCTCAGCGCCAAAACCACGCGGAATTTCTCTTTTAAGCATTTGAAACGCGTGAAGCGCAATGTCTGTGCGGGAAATACCGTGGTAGCGATAAATCCGGTGGACACTTCGCGTAGAAATTCCATTTTTCTTGAGACCCAGCTGCTTCACTCCTCCGCTAAGTCCCAAAATATCACCGATCCCCGCCAAATAAGAAGGCGAGGCATCCGCAACGCTCACGACCGCAACGCCCCGCTCTTCCGGCGGAATAAGCGACCTTAGCTGTGCATAATTATCTTTCTCTCCCAAGCGGCCGATCAGAAGGCTCGGACTCGTGACAACTATCACGTTCGCAAAAATTCCCTGGGCCAGAAGTGCATCTGAAGCCGCAAGGGCCTCCTGAACCATGGGACCAACGGCTACGAGATTTACAACGTTCTTATTAGGGTCATAGTTTTCATAACTTCGATAATCAATGAGACGATAGCCGCCGCGTAAAACATCTTTATGCCAGTACTCGGCCATCGCATCTATCTCGGCACCACGGATATATCGTCGCTTGGTGTCCCCGCGTCCAATCCCACTGTGTTGCCACTCTATTTCTGCCACATAGGAACCTGCGCTTCTGTCGAGCTCATCTCTCTTATCTGCAGGAAAAGCTTCTGCCAGAACTTCCTTATACTTAGGCTGTATCTCTAAACGACTCCAAAGCGCTTCACTGACAACAGGTATCGTTGAAAGACGGAAATAGACCATGCGACGGTCCTGATCATCTTCGGCAAACATGCGCCGCAAACTGTCGGCTGTGATATATTCCAGTTCGTCAGGAAACGCCGGTTCCCAGATAATTGTATTGGGCATGTCCTTGGCAATGACCGGCGCCAAAATGGACTGATGCAGGCCGCCTTCCGGTGAAAGTGACGAGCCCGATGGCCCGGCCATAACCCAAAACCGGGAACCCCAATATTGCGCATAGAAAAACGTGTCGAGCGCCCGGCGGAATGTGAAAAAGTCGTAGAGGGAGACGATGGGAAGCAAAGGAACGCCAAAAAATTTTCCGGACATCCCGAGCGCCGCGGCAAGATTTACAGCGTTCATTTCCGTGACGCTCGCGCGGAAATGCCGGCCCGACGGCGACGCCGTAGTATTAGGAATGCCTATTCCTTTTATCCGGGCTATTCCAAAAGTCTGATGCCAATCGGTCTGCGCGGGACCATAGATTCGTTGGTCCATGGGAACAGTTAGTCCTGTAGTGAAGGCTACATCGGCTGAAACAGTGCGCATAGCGGATGCAAACGGCAAAATACTCGCGTAATGCCTGAGCGCTTCGCCTGGATTGGCAGCGCTTTTTCTACCTGTCAATTCATTATCAAGCGATGCAAGGCGATATACAAATTTGGCCATCTCCACCAGCGTGGATCGCGTCCGATCTAGCGGACGCAACTTATCATGATCAGATTGAACTTTTGCCGGCAGACCTTTCACATGTGCCTTGCTTTGAAAATCCGCTAAATTCTTGCTGATCTTCTCCCGGGCAATTTCTTCCTCCGTTTTAATTCGCTGTGAAATATGAGAAAGTTTCTCAGATTCAGGCGCGCCTTCTTCAAAAGCCGGGAACAACGCATCTTTTCCAATGCCGAATTCGGAACGATCAAGTTCTTCCAGACTCACTACCGGCGTGTGATTTACGGGCAAACCAATAAGCCGCCTGAGTCCCCAGCCTTTTATGGTGTGGGCCACAATGGCCGTTGGCCCCTCTTTATAGGCGCGGGCTTCGGCAAGAGCTGTCGTGAGTTCATAAAGATCATGCCCGCCCAAATCCGTGAAAAGTTCAAAAAATGCGTCTCGATCGTAACTATCCAGAAACGCAGTAAAGTTTTTCACGATCAGCGGCTGTTCGTTCGGACGTTCACGAAAGTAATCTGCAAGTTTCTTTTTGAGATATGTTTTAATGGCTTCCGGCTCCAAGGCGAGTAGTTTTTGATATTCTTCCTGCGCGAGAGATTCCATGACATTCTTAAATATCGTTCCGCCTTTTTTGGCAAACGCGGTTTTGATCTTCTGCCCCCATCTAAGCTCAATAACCTTCCAGCCGTTTGCCTTGTACGTATTGATTAGCTTTTGCAAATCAAAATCGCTTCGATCTCCGTCAATCTGCTGTCTGTTGTTATCAATAATATGCGTTACATTTGAAACTTTGTAACGCGCCGCTTCGGCCAATGCTTCCAGCAAGTTTCCTTCATCCGCTTCCGCATCTCCCAACGTCGCATAGAAATGACTGTCGGGCACATCATGGCCCTGGTCTTTTAACATTTTTTGCACGATCGCAAGGAAAATCGTCGTGGAAGGGCCGAGTCCTAATGAACCGGTCGGAATCGTGACGTTGGGATCTTTTTCACTATTAGGGTAGGCCTGGAGTCCACCTTCTTCCGCATGGTCGAATAGATCTGCGGGCAGTGATTTATCCAATATCGAACGTAACGCTCGCGCTTTTTCTTTGTCCGCACCGGTTATTTCTTCTAAAATTCGCTCGATGCCGGCTTGTATGTCTTTTAATCCCGTTTCCCTGAAACGCGCCAAACGTTCTTTGGGCAAGCGGCCCAACAGATATTGGATCGAGTGAAAGGCAGGGCTTGAATGTGTTTTAACAGCCACATGATCCTCGCCACGCAAAGCAAAGAGATAAAGCGCCATCAAAATGTGAGTGGAAGAAGTGGAGCCGGCTTGATGCCCGCCGACCTTAATCGTCCCCTCCGATTGTTCGCGATTGGCCTCGGCTACGATTTGCGCGGACAGCCACAGTACGCGCTTCGCAATGTTTGCAAGTACCGGATTGCCCGGCTGAGCAATACGATCGCTGTCATCGGTGCCGAACCCGGCGCTTGTGGTTGACCTCATTCTTCCGGCAAAAGGTATTGTTCTTTCATCAACTTTATCTTGACTTATTAACTCTTCTGTAGTACTCTGGCGTTCCCTCACAAATTCATCCCTCAATCTAAGGATCAAATTCATGAAATTATTTAATGCCGCAACAAGGGAAGCTATTGCGAAATTACTGCTCGATATCGTGAAGATCGTAATCGGAGCGACATACGCAAGCGGATTTTTTGTGAAATTCCACATATTCACCCAGATTGGCTCGTGGACATTCCTCTTCCTTTGTCTTATACTAGGTTTGTTTTTGTATTCATCTGAAGAAGGGAGGTAAACAACCCATGTGGGCAGGAAACGTAGCAGTTGCGATAGTTCTCTTAACGGTACTTGTGATGTATTTGATTGATCGATATCAGAACCGCCATCATCGCTAATTCTTTCTCCTCCTGAAGTACCGAATCCGGAAGCGGTAAGTGCTTCGGGAAAACTTTTCCCCCGCATAATCTCTTGAAAAAACCGGTTGGCAAGTTTTGGATCGCCGGCCGCAAGGCGGTGCAGCAAATAGCCCCAGACGAAGGCATAAAAAACGTTCTCCGGATTTCCGGATTTATTTGAGTCCCCAATAAGGCCCAGCTCTTTAGACCCTTCCAACATTTTTGACCATTCGCCCAATTTTTGTCTTATAAGCGCGCCGAGCGATTCCGCAGTCAAATCGCCGCTTTCGAACTGTTTTAGGATTTCATCCAACATTTCAAATCGTGGATGAGACATGCCCAATTCTATTATGCGATAAGTGAGCAAAACGGCGGGCGCGCCGTTTCTTTTGGCTTTCCCGGAAGCCATGCCGCGAATGAATTCTTTGGCCAAACTTATCCTTTGATCGTTTTCACTCAATTCGAGGACGGTGTCCCGGATAACCATCGTTTTCCGGCCAGGCCCGCGAATATATTCGATGGCTGGAAAATCGTTCCGCCCTCCCGGAAATCGCCCTCGGAGAATGGATTGGCCAAAAGCCAGGGTTAGAAACAATCCAAACATGCCGAGCAAGAGAACAACCAGGATCCAAGAAGACATAAATGAGGCTATTAAGGCTATGCGAGATCCGGGCGGGGCGTTTACAAACTGAAAAATTTTAGCTGAAGCCAGATCGACACCAAAAATAAAGGTTGCAAAAACGATTGGACGAAATTCGCCGCTTCGAACCATGTCAAAAATAGTGGGGCTACGAACATTTATGCGCGCGGCTTCTTCCTCGATAGAGGTTTGATCTTTTTCCGGATGAATCTTTTCTAAAAGAATACGAAGCTCTTCTTTTGAAATTTCCATTCGCCTTTTAAGTTCCCTGTCAATTAACGCATCCAATTTTCCCTTATAAAGAACCCATTTGAACAAATCTTCCATAGCCACTTTGTGTGCCGCTTTTTCTGCCGACGGATCCAGATTTCTTATACGTTCATCGAACGTACGTTCGTGCAAAACATGCCTCCAAAAGAAACGATGCGCGGGCTGTCCTTTTGGGTTCTTAAAGATTTTTGCTCTTGCGGAAGGTCTAAGCAAAATGAGTTCGTTTAAAGATTCTTTCAGTATATCCATTGCAAAATAGTCATCGGTCAAGCGTAAAGAAGCGATAACCTTTAATACATTCAAGCCATAATGATCACCACTCGTAAACTTAACTATTAGTTCGTTTAACATAACGGCCCCTGGACCGATTCTATTTTCTAATCTAGCGAGCAATCGAAGTTTCATCCTGCCTTGAACCATTCCTATTTGTTTCATATCTAATGGAGAGTTACGGAGTTTCCTAATCTCTGCCAGATTTTCATTAAACAACTGCCGATCTTTCGATATTTCCTTAAGCTCCTGCATCCAAAGAGGGGGATAAGAATCGGTACGTTCTTGAGAAACGAACCACCGGTCAACCAATGCATCGTAATGTTCCCATGCCCGTTGATCGTCATCGAGAAAATCGAAAGCGGTTTCTTTCAACCATTCCAGAGCTGCGTTTGCCGCTTCTTTTCCCAAAGCATCAACCATCGAATCGCCGGATGGTAGATTCGATATGCTTTTCTTAACAAACCTCTCGTCACGATCAAGAGATTGCTCCGCTAATTCGAGATTGGCTAGAGACACCTCTTCCCATTCCGCGCCTAGCGCATCGATTTTTTTCTCTATTGTGCGGACCTCTTCCCGGGCTTCGGCGGTCAGGCGTGCGGCTTTTTGGCGGAGGGATTCTCCTTTTGTGATTTCCACGATGCCGTCCAATAAAAGCAAGCTAGCCGGAATATCCAGCATAAGCCGCCTGCGTTTTGTTTCAAACTCCTGCTTAAGTTTTGCTTTTATTACATCGCGTTTTTTTATGAGATCCGATCGCTTTGATTCTAATTCTCGCCGGGCGCTTTCCATCAGGCTTTGTTTTGCCTCCGCTGCAGCTCTTAGCTTTCGAGCTTCTTCCTGTCTCTGAATATCTTCTTCGGTTATCAGTTTATTTCCGTTTCCTTTCGCTTCTCCTTCTGAAAATAACGCGGATAAAAGCAGATTGCGCGACCGGTCATTTTGAATAATCAGCGGAACATTCATGAACTCAAAATTAACCAAGAGAAAATCACGAAGAGCATCTGAAGCGGCCCGGTCCCGCTCCAGATCCTGATCCAGAGATTCAAAAATAAATTTTCCTCTTCGGCTGAGCTGATCAAGCACAATGTGCGGTGGAATAATCAGGTGAATCCCGGGATTTCCGAAAAATGTCGCGCCGTTTTTAAATGTGATCATGTATTCGCTTTGAACGGCGCGCCCTTCTTCGCCGAGCGGATGAGACACGCTTTGAATTAGACCTTTTTGAGAAAGCCTCATCAATTCCTGAACCATTTCCTGTTTTGTGGGCGTATCCGCTTTCTCAAAACCAAATTGATGCAAATCTTCTCCTAGTTCGAGCGAGGGAGGATAAAGAAGAATGCGCAGCGGTTTGGCAGCGGTTCCAATTTTCTCCGAAATTTTGAGAAGCACGGTTTCCGCATCATCCGAGCGGCTTATTTCCGGTGAATAGGTTTCAAATTTCACAGGACCCGCTTGAGGCATCAGTTGCGTTTCTTCGTCCGTAAACGCGCCGAATCCGGTTGCCGGCTTTCCTGCGGGAACGGTTACCCACAAAATTTCCTGATCAACATAAAAACGGTAATCGCTTTCACCAACCTTTAAGAATGCCTCTACGTAGTTTAGAACTTCGCTTTGCCGGTGGCGGTCTTCCGCGGAAAGCACGATAGAAACAAGACCGGCCATTTCTTTCGCTGTCTTTTTTCGATGCTCAATCCGTACTTTTTCAACTTCAAAAGAATAACCCCAAGCCGCCAATTTATTTTCAACCGTATCTTCGGTGCCGCGAATTTTGTTTTGGGTCGTTCTCATATATTCACGGAAGTGGACGCTGTTTCCGGATGAAGGCGTTGTCGAATTCAATACGATGGCGGCAAAACCGCCCGGCTTGATAACGTTCAAAACAGCGCGCAGAAGAGCGTCGCGTTCCTTTCTTGGGGTCTGGAATAAAACGTGGGATAATAGAACGCCCGATATGGGTGTGACGGGGTGAAAATCTTGAAGCTTAAATCCGAGCGGCACGATTTGCGGAATCGTATCATGCCATTGCCGGACTTTTTCGAGCTTGTTTGGATTTGGCTCCAAAACGAAAATTTTTTCAAATAGGGGCGCCAATGCTCTCGCCATTTCTCCCGACCCGCCGCCGACATCAATAAGATTCGCGTTCGTTTCTTCCGCTACGGTCAGACGTTTTTCTATTCCATCATGCAATCTCGCGGCGAGAATGGACTTTTCTACACGCGAAAGTTCATTATCAATAACCGGACCTTTCCCTCCCTTTCCACGAAGACTCGCGCCGAAACCGGCAGAAACAGCCGGCCCGCTTTCAAGTTTATCCAACTTGTCCAGTTTGTGATCAACACCCGTTACGATTTTTAGGAAATCATTCACATCGCGGCCGAGCCTTGCTTGATTAGCGATCAAATAATGAACCAAGCCGGTTTCATAATCTAATTCATGTTTTGGAAACCCTGCTTTCTCGGCCAGCTCGCGAATGTTGGGAATCGCTTTGAACTCCAGAATGCTTTTTTTAATTTGCTCAATATCAAACACTTCAGCTGCCATGAGCCCCCGATCTAATCCAAAATCTGAAAGCGTGTTCCGAAATATATTTAACGCGCTCTCATAGTATTTCCAAATTTTTGTTTGAGCAAGACTCATGGACAACCACCACTCCCTTTTAAGTAGGCGAAACGGTGTTTCGCCACGTTCCTGTGCTCCTTTCTGCGGCGGTAATAGATGTGCCAAAATTACAATGGCCATGTGGGTTGACAAGTTGTAGTAAAATTCGATCATTCCCCGCCTCGTGTGCGGATAATCTCGATAGTGACCCATTACATCGTGATCGATAGATATAGGAATTTCTCCGGCAAAGCCGATATTGCCAATGTGGGGATCATATTTCCGCATGAAAATATTCGCCGCGAGCAGGGCTGAAAATGCTTTTGCGGGATCTGTCTGCGGAAGACTTTGCACGTTCACGTTCGAACGAGTTACCACACGCGTCAAGTAGTACTCACGGAGCGGCTCGAGAAAGGCGGGTGCGTCTTTAACTTCTTCTTCGCTCACAAATCTGATTTCCGTTAGATTCGCCCGGCCCTTGGCGAGCAAATAGGCGAGCATTTCATTCTCACGACGATTTTTCGCCGGCCGCTGAAATATTTTGCGACGCTGAAATTTTTTGACAATCCAGAAGATGCCATTCTCATCTTTGAGAACACCTTCGTGGGACACCTCTTCTTTACTTCCCACTCCAACCAACGGTTCGTCGAGCAACGGAAGCTCTTCTTTTGGTTGACTTCGCTTTATGCCTTCCATAAACCGCTTTTTGTAGGCGGTTTGGCCTTCCTCCGCTTCTCTCTTAATTTCCTCGTAAACCCGATCCTTCTCTTCATCAGAAGAAATGGTGTACGTGTGACCGAAGCCGCTTTGAGATGAAATGCGCGTTCCTGCTTTATTTTGAAGCGCGTCGAGAAGATGTTCGGCATCGGTGATAATGGCTGAACGCAATACACTTTCCGGAGCGGCCTCAACAAAATTTCTTGCCGCGAGAACCTTCGGGCCCATGGAGCCGGCGGGAAATTGGCCTTGTTTTGAATACTCATCGATTTCCCGCAGAGTTAATTGGTCAAGAGAGCGCTCATCAGGCGTACCGAAATTCAATTTAACTTTGTCCACGCCGGTGAGAATCACAAGCTCACGCGAACCTAATTCCCGGGCAAGGAGCGCGCTGGTGAGGTCTTTGTCGATCACCGCATCCATCCGTGTTCCATCTTCTAAAATCGGAACGCCGCCGCCTCCGCCGGCAATGATGATCGCGTTTGTTTTAAGAAGACGTTTAATCTCCTCGATTTCCCAGATTTTCTTTGGTTGGGGAGAAGGAACGACCCGGCGGTACGGACGCGCAGGATCTATCGGTTTATCAATTTTCTTAAAAATTCTCTCGACGCCGTCTTGCCGGACTTTCCAGTGCGTCGGCTCTCCGGCCGCATTGCGGGCAATTTCCTCAATCGAGCCTTCGGCTCGAAGTTCTTCAAGCGAATACCACGAACCGATGGGCTTTGTATAATTTTTTGGCGATGCGAAAGCGGAGTCTGCTTCATCAACGACAACGTTAGTGGGAACTAATTCGACTGGGTATTCGATACCTAATTTTTGGAAGGCTTCTTCAAAAGCGGTTTTAATCCATTCAAACATGAAATGCTGGGATGCGGCAACCGAATCTGCCAGCCTCGGAGGCGGCCCGCGTGCTTTTCTCGCCGTTTTCTCGGCCCCGGCATAATGCACACCTACTTGCGGCCCGTTGCCGTGAGTAATAATGACTTTTCGGCCGACGGCAATCACTTTGGCAATCTCAAAAATTGTTTTTTTAATAATTTGTTTCTGCGCATCGAAATCTTCATCCCCGCGAATCTGAAACGCATTCCCTCCCAGCGCAATCACCATCGGCTCTTCGGATGCGCCCAATCCCAGGTTCAAACCCGACTCTTGTAAAAATGCTCCGAACCGTTGTTCAAATGTTGTTCTGTCCGAAGTCCAGGTGGCGATAACCTGCCCGAGAATTTTATTCATGGCCTCTTCGGATAACCTACTTTCCATGTGTAATGTAAGCTCGGGATTTCTCTCTAAAAATTTGATCATGTGGATAAGATCGGGCATGTCCTCCAAAAACATGGGCATACTCATGTTTCCACCGCTCGTCCAAAATAGCCCTTCTACCCAAATCACCGCCGGAGACCCAAGCATTCGTTTTAACGCGACGACATTTTTTGCAATGGATGAGTAGCTGCTGATCCAATAGGTATCGGGTTTAGAAATGGCAACGGAAGTCCTGTGAATAGAGTGGCCCGACTTTATGGATTCAAACAAACCGGCGCGCGCGTCTAAAACGCGGCGAAATCTTCCGAGAGCCAGCGCATTGTGCTGAGTAGGGAATTGCAGGATCGATAAGAAAAGATCCAAAACATACCGGGCGAGCGCGCGATCTTTTTTAGCGGCCATTGCTCTAATCACTACGGATTCGCCGTCCTTAAGAAAACCGAGCGCCACCGTAAAATCAAGCAGGGACCGGGCAGCCCATTTTTTAGACCGTCTTGTTTTTGAAACGTAAAGCTCGACGCCTGTCTTTTCGTATACTGACTGGGCCCATTTGGCCCATGCCTGCGCCGAGATTACATTTAGCGCTGAGTCCATGCGAACTGCGCGAACGATAGAAATTTTTCTTTCTCCTTCGTCGGCGCCAAATCCGGCCTGGGGTTTCCATACATCCGATACATCAACTAATTCCCAATCTCCATTTCTAAATGCCAGCGCGCGAATGGGAGGCTCGCGCATAGGATCTTTCCCTTTACTCCACACTCCCAACAACTCTTTGCCGGTTGATGATTTAAAAAGGGCGAGTGAAACAAAAGGATCTGGAAAATCATCCGGAAGTTCAATTCTTGTGTGGACAAAAAACGCCAGACGCTTTTTCTTGCCCCAAATTTCCGGATTATTTTTAACCTCAAGAAAACTAAGCCTCGGAGGAGTAAGACGCTTGCCGCGCATGTAAGCAACTAAATCGAGACTTGCCTTCCGGCGTGCTCCGTTATTTGCCCAGTCAGCATACCGCCCCTGCCAATCCGTCTCGACAAATTGCTTGCCGTGTACTTCGACAATCTGAACGTTTAATACGGGCTCTTCGCCCTTTTCATCAAAGTACGTGACAATTTTTTTTCCTTCAGCAAGGTGCTGTCCTGAAACAAGAGGAGCTACTGTTTTCCCTCCGTAGATCGAAGGGATGTATATCCTTCTGGTGCTGCCGGGAATATCCTCGTCACTGAAGCCCATGACACTTGTGACAATTTGACCCCGTGTTTCGGCGCGCATAACTTGACGCGGAGCGAGAGCCACCAAGAGGTCCTCCGGACCAAGATGCGAAAGAAGTCTGAAGAGAGAAGGATTCGGGTGTGCTAAATGTGTAGGTCTAGCCGAAGGCCGATATGTTCCGCCGGACGGAGGCGGCTCAAACGCTTTGCCATAAATGTCGTATACTAGATATCGATGAAGAATCTCCCTGCTCTCGTCCGCAACTTCAAGTGTGATACCCAAGGGCGTTCGTTTAAAAATGGCCGTGCCCTTAACTCCAAACGAAAATGGAATGTGAATTTGATCGAACAAATTCTCAACGGCGCGGTTCCAAGCTCTGTGGTGACCAAACTCCAAGGCAAAGTCCGTATCACGAGTTTCGCTTTTCCATCTACGGAACTGCACGGCTAAGAGCTCATTCAAGAAACCGATCGCTTCCTCACCGCGAAGACCATGTTCTTCCTCAGCCCATTCCATCAAACGACTCCTGCCTCTATGAAGAAGTTGTCTCGCATTGTTGGCGGTTATATCTAGCCGGCGTGCAATCCGATTACCGTCGCTTCCCTCCAGATAATAAAGCCGCAGGACCTCGCGCATTTGATCACTCAACCCTTCCGGCGGTTCCACATCTCTTTCAAGGATGGATAGAATCTGATCTGAGACCGCGCCGAATCCGCTGCGCATGTCGCCCCGTTTCAGCCGGATTTGTTTACGTGCTTCCGCTCGCTTTGCTTTTGGAAGTTTGGTTTTAGTTTGATGTCGCTCTATTCGTTGGACGGCTCCTTGATATCCTTCTTCAAGCTGTCTTCTAAACCGCAATACGGTATTGTTGTTAAAATCTTCTTCCTTGTTGAAAAGGAGCTCAAAATCATTTATGAGTTGTCTCGTTTTTTGCAAGCGCTCATCGGCTTCTTCTTTGGCGTGAACTCCCCTGAAAACATTTGAAATGTGCGTGCCGAGCGTGTTGCTAATTTCAGCCAAACGCAATTCGATAAAACCGGGAAAAACATTTTCTTTTTTAATAATTCCGGCTTTAACGAGACGGGCGAAGCCGAGTTTTTGATCATGGTTGATTTTTAGGAGGAAATAGAACTTTATCTCGGTCCTTGTTTTCGCCTTAGGCTCAACGTCAATTTCTCGAGCCGCTTTCTCCAGCATAGCCGTAGCTTTTGTCCACAAAGCTCTCCCTTCTCGCACTTGCGCAAATTTCGGCTTCGCCTTAAAATCTAAAATGACAAGCGCATCTTGTGGCTTTTTTAAATCAATCAAATCTTTCGCATACATAAAGGCGTAATGCGGAAAATCGGGGTCCGTTTCATAAAGTGCTTTCGAATATTCAAGTGCTTTATTCAAATCCCCGAATGCGCCGTAGGCATCATGGAGAACCGCTAGAACGCTTACATTCCCCGGCTTTAGCCCAAGCGCTTTTTCGGCGAGCACAATGGCATGTACGATATCTCTTCTTTCTTTGGAAGAAAGTTTTTCTTTGGCCTTTTTAATCAAATTCGCTGCGGGATCGTTCGGCTCGGTAACTTCCGTCTCCGGATGCTCGAGCTCGGAAGACTCAATTACTTCAGGCCTGCTCAATTTCGAAAGAATTTGATTACGCAATCGCACAGCCTCTTGATTTTTTTCAAAAGCGGGATATTTTTCAAAATCTAAAACGGCAAGGGCTTCTTCGAGCCGGTTCGCTTTCAAGAGCAGTTTGGCATACATAACAACCGCGACTACATTATCCGGGCGCTTCCTGTAAACACGCTCGGCAAACGTCAAAGCCGCCGCCGGTTGGCCCAGAAAATCGTTTGCGCGGGCGAGCATGGACAAAGCACGGATATATTCGGGATGAAATTCAAGGGCTCGTTCAGCCAGATCCATAGCCGTATGAATATTACGAACAGCAGTCTGAAAAAGATCCTCAGCAGCATCTGACAAACGCCTGGCTGCTTCTTCGCTTTCGGTAGAAATCTTTCGCGGTGACTCTTCAGGCTCAGCCGGCACAACTTCTGCGCCAAAGCCGGTTTTGTCTTTCACTTTTTTGCTTTCCAACTTCCGCTTTGATGCCGCTGATGATCTGAGTGAACGCCGGCTTTTATCCCGTATTTCGATGGCTCCCGTATGACCGGGAGTGATTTTCAAAGCCATTTTAGCCGCGGTGATGGCGGCTGGAAAATCTCTTCGCAGCCAATTAACGTACGCAAGCTCGAGATAAACTGTCGGATGCTGGCCATTCATTGCGATGGCTTGCTCTATATATTTTTTCGCAAGTTCAAGTGTAATTAGCTCATGACCTTGAGTAAGCAATTTGGCGGCTGATTTTAGAAGCTCATCTGGAGAAGGTTCTTTCGCACCGAAACCGGCGCCGATGGGGTGCTTCGCCGAAGTTTGGAAAGAAATGACTTTCGTGTGGCCGCGTGAAAGTTGAAGGTCGATATCAACCGGGGTTTCGCCAAATACTCCGGCTGCCACTCGGGCTTTTAATCTGCCGCGAGGAAACACGCCGTCTGTTAAAAGTCCGCCGGTGTCAAATTGCGTGCCTAAAAGCTCGTTGGATTGGAAAAATTCATCTTCGGTGGCGAGAAGAGGGTTGGATGCGACTTCTTGAATAATTTCACTTAACAAAAATTTACGCACTCTCGGCAGATTTCCGCCGAGCGATTGAATGGTGGCGGGAGAAAGCGAGAGCAGAATGGATTCAATCATATCTTCATTTCTTTCTCGCTCTACGCTATACACTCCACGCTCCACGCTATCGAAAATCGTCCTATACGAACCCATGATGTTACGAAGATAATTCATACGGTCTTCGCTCACCTTCTCAACGTGGGGAGTAACCACAGCGTAGGAAATCCGCCTGCGCTCCAATTCCTCTGCAATTCCTTCGCTATGAAAACCTCCGGTAATAAGAACCGCGCGACGATTTTTCTTCTGGTTTAATTCCTTCAAGGCATTATCGATAAGGGCGGCTTCGCGATCTTTAGCGCCTTTATAAAAACAAAACGCGATAAGCTCCGTAGCAGCGATCGATTTTTCCGTAGTCATGGATTCATGCAATCGGTTAAGAACGGTCGCGCTGCTAAATTTTTCTCTTTGAAACAGTTCGTCAACTTCTTCCCGGCTGAGTTCAAGACGAAGAAGTCCAGCAAGCAGATGGGCATCTTCAAGCAAATCTAGAATTTCTTTCTCCGCAGCTTGTTTGGCTAATTTTTCCGTCAACTGGCGAACCAATCTACCAATTTCCGTCTCAAGTGTTTTGGCCTCCAGTTCATCACGGAATATTGCCTGCGCCGCGATTCTTGAGAGTGCGGGAAAATCATTAAAACGGATACGCCCTTCCGAATCCGCGTGAACAAGTTCCAACAGTTCGCGCGGATGAAGATCGGCGGTTTCGTTTGCGCCGGGATCACCGTTCTCTTTTAACCCGGATTTTTCAAGAACGTCGATGACATTCGGGCTGATGTTTTGCTCTTTAAGCAAACGTTCGAGCCGCTCCCAATCCTTCGAGCCTTCTTTCCGGTCGATGCCCTCCTGCATTTTCATGAGCAGCGCGAGTCTCAAAAGTTGCGGCCATTCAAACTGTGTACCGGCGTTTGTTAAGTCGAGGTTCAAATATTCCCGGCTCATGCGAATCAATAACTGCGCCAACGGATAAAAACCGTCGTGTTTTTCTCGGAAATTTTTCCAGCTCAAAAGTAATTTTCTGAGCGCTTCGTTTTCGACTTTTTGAATGACTTCACCGGTTGCGGCGTCCAATTTCTTTAAAAATCGCTCGGAAGTCATTCGGCCGGCCATAACTCTTTGAAAATTTCTCAAATTAGACCGATACAATTCGGGCGTTTCTATGCCGACGGCATGGAAGGAAGCCGGTTCGGACTCAGAGAGAAGAAAAAGTTCCGCTCCTGTGAGAGCGCCCTTTTCGGCGAGCCGTTTAGCAAAGGCTAAATTGGCTTCGGGGCGTTTGAAAAATCGAAGGAGCTTTGGCTCGAGTTTGCCGGAGGCGCCCTCAAGCAATGCGGTATCGATTTGATGATGCTTGTTTAAATATTGAAGAAGATTTTTTACGCTTTCCTGCGCCGCATAATCGCCGTGCATGGTTTGGATATGGATAATCCACGGCGCAAAAGGATCGGGCGAGCGAAAGGTTTGCTGAACGGTACCCCATTCTTGCGGAATGGAGAACGCAGCGGGAGAAGGCTTGAAATGGATTAAATTAAAATCGGGGAGGACCGGCGCGCTTTGGCAAAGGCTTGTCCACGTAAAAACCGCACAGAGAACTGCTCCGATTGTGCGAAACCAAGCTCGATGCGTAATTGAGTTCATACCTGAAAAGGGCTATCCTTTCAAAATCCGAAGTACTTTCAAAATCTTTTTTAATGCGCCAATGAAACGGCACAAAAAAATACTTCTGGATGACCAGAAGCGCCCTTTTCAGTCTTCCGAGCAAGACTTATATTACTATTAATCCTTATCGGAATTAGTGAGAAGTATACTATACAAGTAAGAGAGGGACAACCTAAAATTCCTAGTTTATTTTATATGTAAATACATATGAATAAATAACTTATGATTAAACTAGTTTGGATTTAATATTGGTCTGATAACCAGAGCGGTAAGAACCTGTGAAACGTGGACCCGAGGAGGATCGAACTCCTGGCCTCCAGAATGCAAATCTGGCGCTCTCCCAGCTGAGCTACGGGCCCCATGGATGGGCCAGCTCCGCGAAAAAACCAAGCTGCTAAGGATTAGCGACCTTGACTATTCGCGGAGCGAGCCCGTCGATGAAGCGCCCCAGATTCTACTGACGGGTTGCTAAAAAATATCCGGCTCATCGTGAGCCGGGTTACTTGGACCGTCAGGAATCTGGGGCGATCCATCCGTAGATCGTGGGCCCTGATGGAATCGAACCATCGACCCCTGCGTTATCAGCACAGTGCTCTAGCCGCTGAGCTAAGGGCCCTGAAAATTATAAGTCCTGAAAGCGCCGTATTTTATAGAGACCCGCCCGGTTTGTCACGAGAATTTATCCGCAATAATTAAGCGTGAATCACACGAAATCCGGTCAGCATCTTGCTTATTTTGAGTTCTTTTTGTGCCGGCAGGAAATCAGGATTAATAGCGAGTGTTTTTTCAAACATCTCCACCGCACCTTTAAAATCTTTGCGCTTCGCAGCAATTTTCCCCAAGAAAAAATATCCGTCATGAAGATCGGGAGCGTATTCCAAAACCTTCGAAAATGCTTTCTCAGCCCGATCGTACATTTCCAATCGGAAATATAAATGAGCAACCCAATAAAGCTCGAACGGAATCTCGCGAGGTCGAAAGAATCGAAACCGCCGCCAAAACCAATGCGGTTGATATCCTCGCTCGGCTTCGTTAAACAAATCTTCGAAATTAACTTTTGGCGTAAATGATTGAATTAGCACTTCGTTCGTTGGGGTTCGTTTTAGAAAAATAATTCCGCGCACATCACAAAAAACAACGGCCCACTGGGGATGCTTAAATAAGTAAGGGATCAGTACGTCGGTTTCACGCGATAGATGTTTTAAAATGACGGTCTCGATTCCGTATTTTTCCGCGAGCGGATCCCAATATTTTTCGGGTTCACGCATAAGCTCGATATAATTTTTAAAATCGCCGGCGCCGCGAAACCACATGCGGGTATCGATAAATACTTTTCGCTCGGGCCAATGAAACATAAGATAGCTGCCCAGATCGTAGCTATTAAAAACATTTCCCGGCAAATCATTTGACTTCGCAAACGAAACGGCTTCTTTAGGAATTGTTCTCTCATAAAATCCCACACCGAATGCTTGATAACTTGCCCGCTCGAGAACGCCACGATCGGTCAGTCGATCAAACGAAACAAAAACCATACAAACGCATGCTGCTGCAATTAAACTTTTTTGAGAAATTCTATTGCTGATATTCTTCCAATGAAGCAGAAGAATGGGTAGCGTTGCCATCGCAAAAAAGCCAACGTGACGAACGGAGGAAACAAACATGACAAAAGAAAAAATCCAGATAAATACCCAGGGAAGCGAAGTTCTTTTAATATTTAAGGCTATTCCTGAAATAGCGCCGAGAGTAGATAAAATAATAGCCAAACTTGCAACCGGCCCGACTTTGCGGAACCAGTCGACGCTTAGCGGAACCCATTCGCTTAAATTTTCACGGGCAAACTCTCCGTACTCATGAAAAAAAAGGGGAATTTTCCAGACAGCATAACCGTAAGGCGTAATGCCGGTAGCGATCAATGCGACAAAAAATATTACGGCTAACCATATTTTCCGTTTTAACGAAACTGAAGAAAAAAATTCTCCGGCCAAAAAAATTACGATCAAGCAAAGTCCGAGGGGAAACGAAGCATGCGTATTTGTCCAAAAAATCATCGTAAGAACAAACCCGGCGAATGCCCTGTAAATATCGAGTCCGCGCTGATATTCAAATAGAAGCCTCAGAAAAATAGCAACCGACAGAAGGCCGAATAACTCTGCCCTGACTTGGTAACGAGATTCTGCCGCAAGCAAACAAAGAACCAAAGAAACGAACGTAATTCTTGAGAATGTTTGTGTTCGAATACCCTGCAATAAAAAGAAAATTAACGCCACAATCAAAACCTGAAATAAAACCAGCGCTTTCCCGCCGCCCAAGAGATAAACCGGATAAAGAAGAACACCCGAAAGCCAGGAACCATTCACCCATTGTTTGCCTTCGGTTACATACGAATAGGGATCGGTTGCGGGAAGGTGGCCCTCAGAAAAAAACGCGCGTCCGTCGGAGAGATTCCACCACGTATCGGTAGTAATAATTTGAGTGAGCGTGAGCGAAAGGAAGAAAAGAAGGAAGAGAGAAGGAAGGAAAAGTTTCTTCATAGTTCTAAAAAAAATGGCGAGGTTTAATCCTCGCCATTTAGATTTTGTTCTTTTGACATAGCCAATTTACATGTGCCCGCACTCTCATCTGCCTGAACAGACTTGAGTGCAACTCCTTGCGGAGTTTGAAGCCGTATCGATCGAGAGTTGAGTAAAACACCAAGTTTTCATTATCCGCCGCTCGTTCACCGACTGGTTATATCGACAAATGCGACTTGCCAACAAATAATGTCTAGTTTTACTCCTTAGAAAGGAGGTGATCCAGCCTCACCTTCCGGTAAGGCTACCTTGTTACGACTTAGTCCTCCTCACTAATCACTCCTTCGAAGGTGCCCTCCTTGCGGTTAGGCAGCCTACTTCGGGAGCACTTAGCTCGGATGACTTGACGGGCGGTGTGTACAAGACCCGGGAACGTATTCACCCGGCCGTGATGATGTCGGGTTACTAACGATTCCGGCTTCATGAAGGCGAATTGCAGCCTTCAATCCGAACTGGGACC